>ERZ506216.5-NODE-5-length-143786-cov-9.21676_pt1 | contig 143786 bp, 145 predicted proteins | sample MGYA00512585_ERZ506216 | MGnify/ENA metagenome assembly ERZ506216
TTTGTAACTATTAACCAGTAGTCGTTCTTGACTACACCATTATTATACTAGGAGGAAAAAAGATGACCGGAAAACGTGCGGATTATATAACGTGGGATGAATATTTTATGGGGGTGGCCCTGTTGTCGGGAAAACGTTCCAAGGACCCCAGCACTCAGGTGGGGGCATGTATCGTCAGTCAGGACAATAAGATTCTGTCCATGGGATATAATGGATTCCCAAAAGGGTGTTCGGATGACGAATTTCCCTGGGGCAAGGAAAATGAGAAGGAGGACCCCTACAATTCCAAATATTTCTACTCCACACACAGCGAATTAAATGCTATCCTTAATTACAGAGGTGGAAGTCTGGAGGGAAGCAAGCTCTACGTGACCCTGTTTCCCTGTAATGAGTGTGCCAAGGCCATTATACAGGCAGGAATCAGGACCATTGTATACAGGGAAGACAAATATGCGGACACGCCGGCGGTGAAGGCGTCCAAGCGCATGCTGAATGCGGCGGGAGTGCGCTATTACCAGTACCAGTCCACAGGCCATAAAATCGAGCTAGAGGTATAGTCTCATGAAGATACTGCTGACGGCTGTCAATGCGAAATATATACATTCCAATCTGGGAATTTACAGCCTGAAGGCCTACGCGGACCAGGCATTGGGGGCGGGTGAAGCGGGCGCCAGGAATGACCGGGCAAAAAAACGGGAAACCGGGACATGCCGGGAGGGCCCTGCAGAGCCGTTTATTGAGCTGGCCGAGTACACCATTAACCACCAGCCGGATCTGATTCTTCAGGATATATTCAGAAGAGAACCGGATGTGATTGCCTTTTCCTGTTATATCTGGAATATAGAATACATCAGATACCTGGTGGCGGATTTGGGGAAAATACTGCCGGATGTTCCCATATGGCTGGGAGGCCCGGAGGTGTCCTTTGACGCGGCTAAAGTGCTTCGGGAGCTGCCGGAGGTAACGGGCATTATGAAGGGGGAGGGGGAGGAGACCTTTGCACAGCTGGCCGGATATTATGTGGATAAGCGGTGCGAAAAAAGGGTGGGCGGTGGAAAACGTCTGCCGGAGAGACAGGCCGGTCTGAAAGATATACCCGGGCTTTCCTTTCGCCTCCCCGACGGTTCATTGGCAGATACCGGTGTCCGCCAGGCCATGGATATGAGCCGGATACCGTTTCCTTATAAAAATATGGATATAAAGGATTTGGAGCACCGCATCATATATTACGAGAGCAGCCGGGGCTGCCCCTTCTCCTGCAGTTACTGCCTGTCCTCCATTGATAAGAGCGTACGGTTCAGAAGCCTGGAACTGGTCCTTGATGAGCTGGCCTATTTCCTTGCGGCCGGAGTGTCTCAGGTAAAGTTTGTGGACAGGACCTTTAACTGCAATAAAAAACATGCCATGGCCATTTGGAAGTTTATACAAAGTCAGGACAACGGAGTCACTAATTTTCATTTTGAGATTGCCGCTGATTTGCTGGACCAGGAGGAAATGGAGCTTTTGGGCCAGATGCGTCCCGGACTGGTCCAGCTGGAGATTGGCGTCCAGTCCACCAATCCGGACACGCTTAAGGCCATACGCCGCAAGACTGACATAGACGAGATACGCCGTATTACCGGCGCAATCAATAAAGGGCATAACGTCCATCAGCATCTGGACCTGATTGCGGGGCTGCCGAGTGAGAATCTGGAATGCTTCCGCCATTCATTCAATCAGGTGTATTCCATGGAGCCGGAGCAGCTTCAGCTGGGCTTCCTGAAAGTACTGAAGGGTTCTTATATGGAAGAAATGGCGCCGTCCTATGGTCTCTGCTATTCCTCCAGGCCGCCCTATGAGGTCCTGTCCACCCGCTGGCTGTCCTACAGAGACATTCTGGAGCTAAAGGGAGTGGAGGATATGACAGAGGTGTATTATAACAGCAGACAGTTCGTCCATACCCTGGCTGAGCTTGTGGGAGCATACGGTTCGCCTTATGAAATGTTTCTGGATATGGCTGCATTTTACCGGGAGAACCATCTCACCGGCATCAGCCACAGCCGGATAGCCAGATATGAGATATTGTACAGCATCATAGCCGGACATGGGGCTACGGGGATGGATACCTCTGCCATGGAACGGTTCAGGGACCTTCTCATGTATGACTTATATCTCAGGGAAAATGTAAAAAGCCGTCCCTCCTTTGCCCGGGACCAAAGCCCCTATAAACAGGCTGTCCGGCAGTTTTTTCAAAGGGAGGAGGAATCCCCCCTGTATCTTACGGATTATGAAGGGTATGATTCCAGGCAGATGAGTAAGATGGCCCATATTGAGGCCATGGGAGACGGAACCCTGGTGCTGTTTGACTACAGGCACAGGGACCCGCTGACGTACAATGCAAGGGCGGTCAGGATCAGGTGATGATCCTTGCGATGTTGTAAATACAACAAAAACGTTGTGATGAAAGGATTGGATATATGCCGCAGAAAACCATTTTGAAGCGACCTGAGACTGGAAGAAAAGCCGTCAGGGAAACAAAAGCAGAACTCACCGCCCGTATTGACCGTATCCTGTCTGCACTGGACAGGGAATACGGTACGCAGTACCGCTGTTATCTGAATCACAAGACTCCCTGGCAGCTGCTGATTGCGGTCATTATGAGCGCCCAGTGCACGGATGCCAGAGTGAATATTGTGACAGCTGATTTGTTTCAAAAGTATGATACACTGGAAAAGTTTGCTATGGCGGATTTAAAGGAGCTGGAGCAGGATATTCATTCCATTGGGTTTTATCACATGAAAGCTAAGAATATCATTGCCTGCTGCCGGGACCTGGTGGAACGGTTCGGCGGAGAGGTGCCAAAGTCCATAGACGAGCTTACCTCCCTTGCCGGCGTGGGACGTAAGACAGCCAATGTCATACGCGGGAACATATACAACGAGCCCAGTATTGTGGTGGATACTCATGTAAAGCGCATTTCCAGGAAGCTGGGCCTTACAAAAGAGGAGGATCCGGAGAAGATAGAGTATGCTCTGATGAAGGTGCTGCCAAAGGACCACTGGATTCTGTGGAACATACATATCATCACCCTGGGGCGTACCATTTGCGTTGCGAGGCGCCCTAAATGCTGTGAATGCTTTCTGCGGGAGGAATGTCCGGGCAGGGAGGCGTAAGATTTTATAAAGTTTTTCTCCCTGCCAGCCGTCCGCCCTACCTCCGGCTCTGGTACTCAGAGGGAGATTTTCCATAATATCGTTTGAATGCGGCGCTGAAATAGGCCGCATTTTCATATCCTACCCTGGATGAAATCTCATACATTTTCATGTTGGTATTCTCAAGCAGTCCCCTGGCTTTTTCCATCCGTATCTTAATCAGATAATCCGTAAAGGTAATTCCTGTCTCGCTTTTAAATACAGTGCTGAAATAGGAGGTGCTTAAGCATACCGCTCCGGCCACCTCTTCAATGGAAAAGGCGGAGGACATGTAGTGGTTCTGGATGTACAGGATGGCCTGGTCTATGAGCTTTCCGTAACGGCTTTTGTTGATGCGGATGCTGTCGCAGATTTTATACAGGTTCTGCTCCAGGTTTTCGATGCTGGACTCCAGGGTGCCTCCGGCCGCCACCTTTTTAAATTCTTCGATGGGATTCTGAAATATATCCTGAAGGTTAATTCCGGATTCGCCTAATTCTTTCATCAGATGGGTATAAAAGCTTCCCAGAGAAAATGTCATATACAGATAGCTCTCGCTTCCCTTCTGATAGAGCCATGTTTTTAACTGCTCCAGCTCTCCTGTAATCCCCTCCTTATTTTGTTCTTTGATAAAAGTAATAAGCCTGGTGTCCGGTATGGGATATCCCTGGCTGTTTTCCGGTTCATTGTAGATATAAGACTCCACTTCCTCGTAAAATATATCTGCATTGGAACCCTTGATGAAATGAAGCTTGCATGCTTCACGGCAGGTTTTGACACTTTTGTGGAGTTTTCGGATACCCTGTACAATGCTGCCCGAAGCAATGCTGACATCACAGTAGCTTCCCTCGTGGGGAAACTGCCTGCGTATGGCGTCCACCAAAATTTTCCGCTGGACGGACAGCTCCATCCTGGACCGGGAGGCGAGGCAGACGCTGTAGCTGTACTGATGGGATTCCAGCAGATAAGAGCTGTCCCTGAACAAAATCTGGTTCAGGGCTGAAAACCTGCGCTCTGACACGTACCGGATGTCGTCGGAAAGCTTGCGTAGGCTGTGCTCGTCCAGTTCCACCTGCAGGAAACAGCACCATGAATCAGGAGCCAGGTCCAGCTCGTTCCAGACAACGCCTTCCGGGTCGGCTGTCTCCTGGACCGCCAAGTTGCGCAGCTGCTGTGTGGCCATCAGGCGCTTGTCCTGGTGGAACTGCCGGCAATGGGAAACCGCATTGGACAGAATGCGGTTCATGGTATCCAGGTCAATGGGTTTCAGTATGTAATCCAGGGCCCGCAGATGCATGGCCGTCCTGGCATATTCGAAGTCATCATAAGCGCTGATGATGAGAAGCACAATGTTTGGATTTAAGTCCCTTGCCAGCCTGGACAGCTCCAGTCCGTCAATATAAGGCATACGGATATCCGTGATAAGGATGTCAGGCGGGTTATCCTTCATCTGGTTCCAGGCATCCTGTCCATCGGCAGCAGTACCGGAGAGACAGATACCCAGTCCCTCCCAGTCAATCTGCCGGGACAAACCTTCCAGTATGATTTCATTGTCATCACAAAGCATTGCCTGGAGCAAATATATCATCTCCTTTCAGTTTGGGAATCTTTACAATTACCTCGGTGCCAAAATCCGGCTCTGATGTGATGGTCAGTCCGTAGCTGCTGCCAAAGAGGATGTGGATGCGTTCATTGACATTGTAGAGCCCGTACCCCGAATCCCTGCGGTCCGGGTGGACGGCTGTACCCAGCTGTTGCTGCAGATTTTCAAGAGTCTCCTGGTCCATTCCCCTGCTGATGTCCTGAACCGACAGCACAAGGCTATCCTCCTCCTCGTAAATGCGCACCCGTATAAAGACCTTCTGTCCGGGCATGGGTATTGCGTGGGCAATGGCATTTTCAGCCAGGGGCTGTAACAGCAGCTTAAGGGTCCGGTAGGAATAAAGCACAGGGTCGCATTCAATGGCATATTCAAATTTCCTGCTGTAAATCATGTTGGTGATAAACAGGTAGCTGCTTATGTGCCGAAGCTCCTCCTCGATGGTGATGACTTCATTTCCCTTGCTGAGAGAAATCTTAAACAGCGTGGACAGCTCATTGAGCATTTTCTCCGCGTCCCTGTTCTTGTCCATCCTCAAAAGCCACATGACAGAGTCTAGGGAATTATAGAGAAAGTGGGGCTGTATTTGAGCCTGGAGGGCCTTCAGCTCCGAGTTTTTAAGTTTTTTCTGTTCCTCATAAATCTGGCTGATTAGTTTTTGGATTCGCTCCAGCATCTGGTTGAAATTCTTGCCCAGCCGTCCGAACTCATCAGAGGAGTGGTAGTTGTACCGGACGGAGAAATCCCCATTTTCCACCTCCTCCATCATACGGTAAAGAATCTGTACTGGTTTGTATACGGACTGGGATATGAGCATGGCCACATACAGGGATGAGAAAGCAATAATCAGCAGAACCAGCATGACAATATGGGTGATGTCCTTGCTGCTCTGGGTCAGAAAGCCCCGGTCTATGATGCCCGCAATTCTCCAGTTGGAATTCATCAGGGTACGGCTCACCACCAGGTATCCGCTGTCAGGCACTACCATGGATTTTCCCACGGCAGTGCCTGTGGATTCTAGAATATGGGATACAAGGCCGGGTGAAATGTCGATGGGATAATGGAGATCGTTGCCTGCATTGGAGCGGAACAGGATGTTTCCCTCCTGGTCAATGATACAGATAACCCCGTTGCTGAGACTGTGTTTGATTTTCTGGGTGATGGCATCCTCCTTGATGTCGGCCGCCACAATGCCGTTGACCATTCCTGAAGCCTTGTCCATCACCGGCTGTCCCACTGTGATGAAGTTATCGCTGATGGAGCTGCGGACAATGAAGCTGCCTTCATGGGAAGGAAACCAAGTGGCTTCCCTGCTTCCCGCAATGGTTCTATACCAGGTGGTTTCTCTTTGGTCTTCTGATTTGAACGAGTAGTAGTTGGATTTGTAACGTCCTCCGTTCTGGCCGAACACATACACCCCGAAGATATCCTTGCGGTAGGTGGAGATAGAGGCCAGCTCCATGCTTCCGGTCAGGTCATTGGAATACTGGTCCCGGATGGAGTCAAAATCCATACGCAGGTATTTCTGCATCTTGATGTCGCCTGTCAGCATGTCGCAGAGGCTCCAGGCATCATTGAGAAGGCTGTCAATGTCGTCGCAGACCAGATCAATGGTTTCGATGGAGGATTTCTCGGTCATGTTAATGATGAAATTAGTATAGAGATGGTAGGCGGCAATTCCCACCAGGAGCACGGGGATACAGGATAGCGTCACAAAGGAAATCAGCAGTTTCCTGCGGAATGAAAGCTGTCGGAAGAACTTTTTCATGAATCCCCTTTCCTTTCTGTCACTATTAGTAAGCGGTGAGCGCATACTCCGCCGCATTCTCAGCAGTAATAATTTGATAAGGAATCATTACCATGGGGAATGGCTTGCAGTCCCGTTCCATCTGCTGTATCAGGAAGGCAGCGATAAATCCCCAGCGGGGATTGCTCTCCACCGTGCCCAGGTATTCTCCGGCAATGATGGCCTTGCACACGTCCTGGATGCCGTTGATAGACACAATAGAGATTTTCCCAGGCGGCAGCCCCGCAACCTTGATGGCCTGGAGAGCCCCCAGCCCATCCTCGTCGCTGTGGGCAAAAACCGCGTCTATGGTCTGGCCACGGTTGGCGGCCTTGATGAGCGCGTTTTCCATTGCTTTTTGGGCTGTTACCCGGTCAAAATTCCCGTATTCCACATCGATGATTTCCATGTTGGGATACTGCATAAGGGCCTGGTGAAACCCTTTAGAGCGCGCCTGGGCTCCGGGTGAGCTCTCTGTGCCATAGATTTCCACGATACTGCAGGGCTGATCGGCGAATTTATCCGCCAGAAGGCCGGCGCAAATCTGCCCTTCCTTCAGGTAGTCCGCGGAGATAAGAGACACATAGTAGCTCTGGTCAATGGTCTCGGCTGACTGGTCTATGAGGATGACGGGAATGCCGGCGTCCTTGGCGTCCTGGAGTACAGGGGTCAGGGCCGACAGGTCCGCGGGCACAATGACCAGATAGTCCACGCCTTCCCGAATCAGGCTGCGTATATCCTCTAACTGCCACTGGACAGAGTAGTCCTCCGGTTCATGGTAGATAAAGTCCATGCCGTTGGGAATCAGGGCCTCGCGGAAACTGTTGATCTGGGCTGTCCTCCATGGGTTGTCTGTCTCTATCTGGGAAAATCCCACACGGAGGCCGGAGCTGTCAGCCGGTTCCGGCTCCCAGTTTACGGCCTGGTTGGAGGTATCATACAGGGTAATGCCCAGGATGATGCACAGGGAGCAGATGATGAGAAGGCACCAGTGTTTCCTGAACAGTGACTTGAACCGTGCTTTAAACTGCAGCATAAACCTCGACATAGGCATCAGTACTCCGCCCACATGGTGACAGGGGAACTGTCAATGCCCTCTATCATCAGCGGGACGGCGGCCGCGTGTTTCAGAAAGCCGGATGGAAGTCCCTCCATATTAACATCCTCGATGATACAGATATAACGGCTGTGGTACATGCCCAGCATGATCTGGTGGGCCAGATCCCCGTCCTTTGTGTCGCTGTAAGAGGCCAGTGACACAAAATCCAGGGCCACGGCCTTTAAATGGCCCATATTGTCCTGAAGGTATCGGGCCAGCCGGCTGCTGACAGCGGGACCGTTGTTTTCGTAGACATCTGGTTTTTCTCCGCGGTATTTCCAGAAACCGGTGCGGATTAAAAGTAAATCCGCGTCTTTTACGTATTCCCTGTAGAGAATCAGGTCCTCAGGCATGAGCTTTCCGCCTGGTTCCTTTGGAATGTCCAGGAGCAGTGGCTTGTGAAAGAAAAAATGCTTAAATGGAACCTGGTCAAGGGAAATGCCCTTTCCGTAAAAATGCATGGGTCCGTCCAGGTGGGTTCCGTAATGGTTGAAAAGATGGATGGTGCAGGTGTTAGCTGTGTCGCCTCCGGCAATAGAGGTATGCGGCTCCAGGCTGAATGTGGGGTTGCCGGGCCAGGTGGGCTGTCCCTCTTTTATGGGATACGATAAAATCTGATACATAAAATCCCTCCTTATGATAAAGACATCATCCGAATGTAACAGTTGTTATCATTAAATCACGATTTACCGGGAGCGTCAATAAGATAGGATGAAATCAAAACATATTCCAATCAAATCATATATACATAAAAATATGGTCATAGTATACTAATGACATCCGAAAAACAGTACTGTTAGAGTGCAATATACACAAAGATACAGGTAGGGGGAGTGAGATGAATGTAATCGATATCCATGCCCACATATATGAGCGGGTGGCGGGAATTACCCGGGGACAGCCCATGTCTTCCACAGGTCTGGGACGGGTTGCCATAGGAAATGAGGAAGTGCAGTTTCTTCCTCCCTCCTTTGAACAGAGCCGCAGCACGGCGGAAATGCTTATCGCCTATATGGATTGGTGCGGCATTGAAAAGGCGGTTCTCATGCCCAATCCCTATTACGGATACCATAACCGGTATTTTGCGGATAGCGTTCAAAGGCATCCGAGCCGGTTGAGGGGCGTGGCGTTGGTTGACATAATGAAAGGACAGGAGGCGGCCAGGGAACTGGCGTCTATCTACGACCAGGGAATCCTGTTTGGCTTTAAGGTGGAAGTGGACAGCACCTTCCAGTGCGCGCCGGGAACACGTCTGACGGATTCCAGGCTGGCTCCGGTGTGGGACTGCTGCAGCCAATACCATCAGCCGGTATTCATCCACATGTTCCGCACAGAGGACATTGAGGACATGGGGGTCCTGGCCTCAGCGTATCCCAACATCTGCTTTGTCCTGTGCCATATGGGGGCGGACGCATGTTTTAAGAAGGGAATGCCTGAATCCAATTACAGGCAGGTGCTGGACCTGGTAAAAAACCGTCCCAATGTATTCATCGATACATCCACCGTACCGGTGTATTTTGACGAGGAATATCCCTGGCCTTCCTCCGTGGAAATCATCCAGGCCTGTTACCGTCATGTGGGACCGGAGAAAATGATGTGGGCTTCGGACTATCCGGGAATGCTGAACCATGGTACCATGAGGCAGCTGATTAATCTGGTGGAGAAGTATTGCAGCCATATACCGGAGTCCCACCGGCAGATGATTATGGCGGATAACGCCAGACGGCTGTTTTTCGACAATCAGAAGTAACCTGCGTATGGCTGTTACTATTTCAGAAAAAAAGGAGAAGATGAGTTATGAGAAAAATGTTTACAGTAGGTTTGGCAGCAGTAATGGCAATGGGCCTGTGCGCCTGCGGTTCGCAGAAAGCGCCGGAGACAACAGCGGCCCCCGCAGTGGCAGCGACCACAACAGCCGCGGCTTCGGAGGAAGAAAAGGAAGAGACCACAGAGGCCCAGGCATCATCCGGGACAGCCGGCGGTGAAGGATATGTGGTGGCCCTGTGCAACTATTCCATCGGAAACTCGTGGAGGGCCCAGATGGAGCAGGAGTTTGTGGCTGAGGCGGAGAAGCTGAAGACAGAGGGCGTGGTAAGCGAGTACTATATTACCAATTCCAATGAGGATATCAACAAGCAGATCAGCGATATGCAGGATCTGATTACAAAGAAGGTGGACGCCATCGTCATTACGGCTGCCTCCCCCACAGCACTTGCGCCTGTGGTAGAAGAGGCAGCAGAGGCAGGTATCAAGGTGGTTTCCTTTGACAACGTGGTAGAGACAGACGAACAGGTGGCCACGGTAGGCATTGACGAGAAGGAATTCGGCCGTATCGGAGCGGAGTGGCTGGTGGACAAGCTGGATGGAAAAGGCAGGATTGTGGTCCTAAACGGTATCGCGGGAACAGCCACAGACTCCCTGCGCTGGGGCGGTGCTGAGGAAGTGTTCAAACAGTATCCTGACATTGAGATTCTGGGTTCAGCCAACGCTTCCTGGGACTACGCACAGGGCAAGGCTGCCATGGAGTCCATGCTGTCCGCTTATCCGGAAATCGACGGCGTGTGGTCACAGGGCGGCGCCATGACACAGGGGGCAATCGACGCATTTATAGCAGCAGGCCGTGACCTGGTTCCCATGACAGGCGAAGGCAACAACGGCGCTATCCGTGCATGGATTGAGAATAAGGATAAGGGGCTGTCCTGTATAGCGCCTTCCAATCCTACCTATACCAGCGCCGAGGCTCTGCGGGTAGTCATCAAAGCCTTAAACGGCGAGGATATTCCGGGAAATGTGGTCATGGATATTGAAACTGTTACAGAAGAAAATGTAGACCAGTATTACCGTCCGGATATGCCGGACAGCTTCTGGGTACTTACGGAACTGGATGATGCGACTCTTCAGAAGCTTTACAAGTAGTCAGCACACTTCAGAGATGATAGGCAGGCCGGTGAATATCGGCCTGTTTTGCACATAAAGACCATGTCTGTTCCGGAGAGAGAAGGAGGTTAACAGTGGCTGAAGAGATTTTAAAAATGGTCAATATAACAAAACGGTTTGCCGGCATCACGGCCCTGGACCGAGTACAGTTTTCCTGCAGCAAGGGGGAAGTACATGTGCTGGCCGGGGAGAACGGGGCCGGAAAGAGTACCATACTTAAGATTCTTGCGGGAATCCATCAGGCGGATGAAGGGGAGATTTATTTTCATGGTAAAAAGGTGGAAATCCGGAATCCTGGGCAGTCCCAGAAACTGGGAATTGCCATGGTGTTCCAGGAACTGACGCTGGTGGGGGAAATGACGGTCTGGGAAAATATCTATTTAAACCAGGAGCCGGTTACCCGTCTGGGAAGAATCAACAGAAGGGAAATCAAAAAGCGCATTCTGGACGTTATGGACCGCTATGGAATCCACATTGATCCGGATGCCACTGTGGGCAGCCTGCCGGTGGCTGAACAGCAGATGGCGGAAATCCTTAAGATTCTGGTCAGGGACCCGGAACTGATTATTCTGGACGAGCCGACTTCCGCATTGGCGAAAAAGGAGGTAAAGCAGCTGTATCAGATTATTCACAATCTGATTGCGGACGGAAAGACAATTATTTTCATTTCCCACCGTCTGGAGGAGCTGTTTGAGCTGGGCCACCGGATTACTGTATTCAAGGACGGATGTTATATTGGGACCAGGAACATGAACGAGATAAATGAGGATGATTTGATACGCATGATGGTGGGGCGTTCCCTGAATCATGTATTCCCTCCGTCTGTATGCCAGGTAGACCACAGCCAGGTCATATTTGAGGTAAAAAACCTGGCGGATGCGGACCATAAGCTGAACCACGTCAGCTTCCAGGTACATAAAGGAGAGATACTGGGGGTGGCCGGACTGCAGGGACACGGACAGACAGAACTGCTCAATGCTGTCAGCGGACTCTATCCCCTGTCTGAGGGAGAGATTATTGTAAATGGAAAACGGGTGGGAATAAAGAACGCGGGACAGGCCATTGCAAACGGAATTGCCCTGGTGCCCTCCGACCGGAAGAACCAGGGTCTGATGCTGGAGCTTTCCAACCGTCACAACCTGTCCATTTCCAGTATGAAAAAGCGCATGAAGGGATGTTTCATAGACAAAAAGGCGGAACAGGCATTCAGCGAGTCCATGGTGTCAAAGCTCTCCATTAAAATGGGAGAGCTGGACCTGCCTGTATCCAGTCTCTCAGGGGGAAACCAGCAGAAGGTGGTTCTTGGCAAGGAGCTGGCCACGGAGCCCAGGGTGATTCTCTTTGACGAGCCTACCCGCGGCATTGATGTGGAAGCCAAACGGGAATTCTATCAAATCATGCACGGCTTGGCGGCCCAGGGCGTGGCGGTAGTTATGAACTCCAGCGACATGCTGGAGGTAATCGGCATGAGCAGCCGGGTGATTGTCATGTACGAGGGAAGGATATCTGGTATCCTGGAGAAGGAAGATCTGACAGAAGAACGAATCATGCAGCTCGGCATGGGGCTGGGAAATAACAGGAAGGTGAGGAAGGGTGAAGAACAGGATGAATAAGAATTTCTGGCACAAACACGGTCATACGGTCATCATATATGTATTCCTGGCAGCTCTCATGGTTTTTGTAAGCATATTTAATAAGGACTTTTTTACTCTGGGGAATTTCAAGAATCTTCTGCGTTCTTCCTTTCCGCTGCTGATGGCTGCCCTGGGGCAGACGCTGATTATTCTCACGGGAGGTATTGACTTGTCCCTGGGAGGAATCGTGGCCCTGTGCAACGTGGTCTGCGTCCTGTCCATGAACCCGGACTCTGCCTGGGGGTTTGTTCCTGCCCTGGGGGCAGCGGCAGCGGTGGGGCTGGCCTGCGGGGCTGCAAACGGTGTTCTCGTCACAAAAGGGCGTCTGGCCCCAATCATTGTCACCATAGCAACCACAGCCGTATTTGACGGCATGGCTTTACTGCTCATGCCCAATCCGGGGGGAAGTGTACATAAGGCTTTTGCCAAATTCCTGACCCGGGGATATTCCGGCGCGGCTCCCTTTCTTCTGTTTATCCTCATCCTCTGTCTGGTGAGACGTCTTGCCAACAGCACGCCCTACGGCAAGGCATTGAGGGCCATTGGGGGCAGTGAAAATGCGGCCTACTCCACAGGCATCCGGGTGGGAAAGATAAAATTCCGGGCCTATTGTCTGGCCGGACTCCTGTGCGCGGTGGCCGGAATATTCTTAAGCGCCCAGATGAATTCCGCCGATGCGACTATAGGCAAAAATTACGCCATGAACGCCATCACCGCCACGGTGGTGGGCGGAACCGCCATGACAGGCGCGGTGGGGGACCCGCTGGGGACCATAGCAGGCGTGTTCATCATTTCCATCATAAACAATATGCTGAACCTGTTTGGCGTTTCTTCATTTTACCAGTTCATATGCCAGGGCCTGATACTGATTGCAGCCCTGTCGCTCAGCGCGCTGCATAAGAGGCGTTAGGGACTGTGGGGACTTATTATTTAAGGATAGAAAGGTAAGGTGAAAGAAAATGGGAGAAGAAAAGAGCAGACAGGCTTCCAATCTACAGTTCATTCAGAAAAACGCAGGCAGTTCACAGGTTATGGTTTATGTTATACTGGTGGTATTACTGCTGGCGGCCCAGATTATGTCTCCGGGATATCTAAAGCCCACCCATGTGGCCGGAATCCTGAGGCTGGCCTCCTTTATGGGAATCGCCGCAATCGGACAGAACCTGACCATACTGACAGGAGGAATCGATTTATCCATTGCCAATACCATCACGTTTGCCAATGTGATTGCGGCCCAGATCATGATGGGCCGGGATGAAAACCTGGCCGCCGCGCTTTTGGCGGTTATTGTCATGGGAGCAATGGTGGGATTTATCAACGGAGTGGGAATCCACTGGCTTAAGATACCGCCCTTTATCATGACCCTTGGCGTGGGTACGGTCATCCAGGGCGTGTTTCTTATTTACACAAAAGGCGCCCCCAAGGGCAATGCGTCCCCACTTCTAAAGGCCGTCTGCGGCCAGAGCTTCATAGGCATCCTCTCCGGTATTGTGGTCATATGGGCTGTCATGGCAGCCGTGACCATTGTGCTTTTGCGGAATACTCCCTATGGAAGGAAGATATATTCCGTGGGCACCAACGAGCAGGCGGCCAGGTTTTCGGGAATACACACAGGAAGGGTGACATTTTCCGTATATCTGATATCCGCGATCATAGCGGCTGTCTCCGGTTTCTTCCTGGTGGGATACACGGGTACCAGCTTCCTGGATGTGGGTACCAGCTACAATACAAAGACCATAGCGGCCGTCATCATCGGGGGAACCGCCATTACCGGCGGAAAGGGCGGATATATCGGAACCATAGCGGGCGCCATTATCATGACTATACTGGATGATTTTCTGACCATTGTCAATATTCCGGAGGCAGGGCGTCAGATTATGCAGGGCGTTATCATCGTACTGCTGGTACTCATATACAGCAGGGAAAAGCATAGGAAGTAGTGCTCCATCCAGTCAGAAACAGTTTACGGGACAGTTCACGAAACAGTACAGGAAACAGGGGGAACCATACATGTTGAAAGATATAACTGAGTTTAGCGCGCAGACAGAGTCAGGAAAGCTATCGTCACGTCAGGCGGAGCACGTACTGGATTACATGCTGGAGGAACTTCCGAGGGCCGGACGTATCCTCTTAGTGCCGCCGGATATCACACGCTGTTATTCCTATGGGGGTGTTATCACCTCCTATCTGTATCACCGTCTGAGCATGGAGGCCGAAGTGCGCGTTATGCCTGCGGTGGGGACCCACAGGGCCATGAGCCGTGGGGAACAGATCCGGTTCTTTGGGGAGGACATCCCGGAGGAGGTTTTTTTGTACCATGATTGGAGGAGGGACACGGTTCCCGTCGGCACGGTACCGGGCGCCTATTGTGACAAAGTGTCCGGAGGCAGGTATACCTGGGATATCGGGGTGGAGGTGAACCACTGTGTGGTGGACGGAAGCTTTGACCTGATTCTGTCCATCGGCCAGGTGGTTCCCCATGAGGTCATCGGCATGTCCAATTACACCAAAAACATACTGGTGGGGCTGGGAGGACGGCCCATGATTAACGGTACCCATATGCTGGGTGCTCTCTGCAATCTGGAGACAATTATGGGAAACACGGACACGCCGGTGCGGGCGGTGTTTGATTACGGGGAGGAACATTTCCTTCAGAATGTGCCTCTGGCCTATATACTGACGGTCGCGTCGGAACAGGAGGGGAGGACCGCCCTTCACGGCATCTTTACCGGCGCGTCCAGGCAGGTCTATGAACACGCGGCTGCTTTGGCAAAAAGACGCTGCATCACACAGGTGGAACGCCGGGCAAAAAAGGTGGTGGCTTATCTGGAGTCGGAGGAGTTCTCCACCGCCTGGGTGGGAAACAAGGCCATTTACCGCACACGGATGATGATCGAGGACGGCGGGGAATTACTGGTCATTGCGCCGGGAATAAAGGGGTTTGGCGAGAATCCGGAGGTGGACGGGCTCATACGCCGTTACGGCTACAGGGGGACGCCCTATACCATGGAGCTGATGGAAAAAGGGGCGTTTCCCGGCTCTGCCATGGTACCGGCCCACATGATACACAGCTCCTCTGAGGGCAGGTTTACCATTACCTATGCAGTGAATCCGGAACATGTGTCCCAGGAGGACATACGCCGGGTTGGATATGAATTCATGGATGTGAAGGACGCCCTTGCCAGATATCCGGTTTTGGGGATGGAGGACGGATGGCAGGTGATGGAGGATGGGGAGGAGATTTATGTGGTGAAGGCGCCGGCCCTTGGGTTGTGGAGGGGGTGATAGACAAAGGATACGTCCGCGGAGCGGGGCGGGGCGGGCAGCCGGGACGGGGACTGGTTCCGGACGAGGTAATACTAAGGGGCTGGCGGTGGAAAATGAGGGGCATCGATGGCATTCACTGAGAATTTCTGATGAAATTCTCAGTTCAGGCCCTCTCAAAAGCTTGCTTTGAGGCAAGCTTTTGTCCCCTCATTTTCCACCGCCAGCCCCTAAGTATTACTGCTCGTCCTCCACAAGCCCCCGTCCCGGCTGCCCGCCCTGCCCCGCTCCGCGGACTGTGTCCTCCAGCCATAAGAAGGAGAGTTAAGGCTTGGGGAGGGGAGGATGGAATGTTTTCTTTGTATTCTATTATTTCCAGTTCCATTTCCTCCATAAGTGTAGTAGAATGGGTCATAAATATGAGGTTTGTTTTAGAATACGGCTTCATGTGGTTTTCGGTGTTTATTTTTTATTGGAAAGAGGAAGATATGACGAATTCATACATAGCCCTGGACCTGGAGACTACGGGATTGGAGGCCAGGCTGGAGAAGATTACGGAGATTGCCGCCTTGAGGGTGGTGGACGGCCGGGTGGAGGAGAGGTTTGTCACTCTGGTGAATCCTATGCGGCAGCTGGGAGAGCGGATTAGGGAGCTTACGGGGATTACGGATGATATGGTGAAGGACGCTCCTGTGATTGGGGATATTATTGGGGATGTGGTCCGGTTCTGCGGAAATCTGCCTTTGCTGGGGCATAATATATTGTTCGATTATGCTTTCCTGAAACGGGCGGCGGTGAACAGCGGGCTGGATTTTGAGCGGGAGGGGATTGATACCCTTGGCATCTGCCGTCTGTTTATGCCCGCGGATGTAAAACGGAATCTGACCTGCGCCTGCTCCTTTTATGAGGTTTCTCAGTCCACGGCCCACCGGGCCCAGGCGGACGCGGAGGCGGCTCATGGACTGTATCAGGCGATGATGGCCCGCCATGGCAGGGAGCATCCGGAGGCTTTTGCGGCAAAACCCTTGATTTATAAGGCAAAAAGAGAGCAGCCGCCCACAAAAAGGCAAAAAGAATACTTGCACGATTTGTTAAAATGTCATAGAATAGACATAACTGTGCAGATAGACGCCATGAGCCGCGGTGAGGTGTCGCGGATGATTGACAATATTATCTCCCAGTACGGACGGATGACCAGAAGAATATCCGGGGAACAGAAAGACTAAAGAAGAGATTCTGAGGTATATTATTAAAAGAGGTGAATGTACAATGCTTAATATGAGAGATCCAAGGACCAAGAAAATCATTTCCACCATCATTGTTGTTGTATTAGTGCTGGCTATGATTGTTCCTATGGCCTTAAGCGCACTTATGTATTAATTGCATTAAAGTTTGGAAGAGGAGAAATTATGAGGAATCGTATAGGAAATGCCGGCCTGACAGCGGTCATCAGTATGGCGCTGCTTGCGGCATTTCCAGTGATTGCCTGGGCGGCGCCTGTGCTGCCGGCCGGGATAACCGCAGGCAGCCAGAGCCTGGCCGGAATGACGGCTGAGGAGGCGAAGGCGGCGGTCCAGGAATATGTGGACGGCCTGTCGGCCCAGTCAGTGACCCTTAGCGTGGATGGACAGGACGTGGCCACGACGGCGGGGGAGCTGGGCTTTCACTGGATTAACACAGACGCAATTGATGAGGCGGCCGGCCAGTATGCCGGCGGCAGCCTGATTAAACAGTATATGATTGAAAAAGATCTGGCGGCGGCTCCCGTGGATATTGAACTGGAGACAGAGGTGGATTCCGCTAAGGTTAAGGCCTTTGTGGATACACAGTGCCAGGGAATCACGGCGGAGCCCCGGAATGCATCTATAACCAGAGAAAATGGACAGTTTGTCATTACGGACTCTGTGCCCGGACGCGTGGTTGACGTGGCGGGAACGGAGGCAGCCCTTAATGAGGCACTGGAAGCCGGTCTTGAAAAGCCCATAGAGGTAACGGCCCAGGTAACAGAAGAACAGCCGGCCATTACCAGTGAAGCCCTGGCCACCATACAGGATGTGCTGGGCACATATACAACTGATTTCAGCAGCAGCGGCGCAGCCCGCTCCACCAACCTGGCAGTTGGCGCGGCTAAGATTAACGGCCATGTGCTCATGCCGGGGGATGTCCTGTCAGGCTATGAATGCCTGCAGCCTTTTACCACAGCCAACGGGTATAAGACAGCGGCGGCTTATGAGAATGGCCAGGTAGTGGACAGTATCGGGGGAGGCGTGTGCCAGCTGGCTACCACTCTGTATAACGCTTCCCTGGAAGCGGAGGTGGAGATTATCCAGAGACAGAACCACTCCATGATTGTCACCTATGTGAAACCATCCAGGGATGCGGCCATTGCAGGCACATATAAGGATATTAAGATACAGAACAATTATAGTACCCCTATTTATGTGGAAGGGTATACCTCCGGCAGGAAGCTTACCTTTACCATATACGGCAAGGAGACAAGGCCGGCCAACCGCAAGGTGGAATACGTGTCTGAGACCCTGGGAAGCACCAATCCGGGCGAGCCTCAGCTCATTGTAGACAACACCCTGGCTCCGGGAGCAAGGGTCAAGGTCCAGTCCTCCCATACAGGACTCAGATCCAGATTATGGAAGGTAGTGACTGTGGACGGTGTGGAGCAGGAGAGAACCCTGCTAAACAAGGACACCTACAATGCATCCAAGGCCATTTACCGGGTAGGTCCTGATCTGCCGGTGGCATTGCCGGTGGTGCCGGATGTGACGGCGCCCGTGGATACAGCCCCGGTCGAGACAGCCCCGGCCGAGACAGCGTCCGTTACCGGTGTGGAGGGAGGCCCGGGCGTGACGCAGCCGGCTCCTGAGGCGGCCCCGGCCCCGGAGGCGAACCCGGCAGCAAACCCGGCGCCGGCCGGGGGAGGCCCCACGGTCACCCCGGTGGAGGGACCATAATGCGGACGGCCGGACAGGGACCAGGCGGATTTGAGAAGCGCGACGGCTTCATGAGGCCGGGTCAGGATTTGGTGATGGCAGGTCATGCCGGATTTGCGGGGACTGTAAAGATAGGCTCAGAAAAGCGGGATGTGCTCAATGGGCGCTTTTCGCCTGTGTTCTTAAGGTGTCTGGATGAAACGGAGCCATACTCCGTGGAACAATGGATAAAACGTGAACAGAAGGAGGAGCCCTGCTCCTTCACTGCTTACGAGTATGCAGGAGAGGGCGGCGTTTTAGCTGCCCTTTGGAATTTATCAGGGATATTTAACATGGGCATTGATGTGGACCTCAGAAGTATGCCCATGCGGCAGGTAACGGTAGAGATATGCGAGCTGTTTGAACTGAATCCCTACCGGCTGTACAGCGGAAACTGCGCCATCCTGGCCTCGGACAGGGGAGGGCAGCTGGTGAGAAGGCTCATGGCAGAGGGAATTCCCGCGGGCGTCATCGGAAGTGTGGCGGATGGAAATGCCAGGCAGATACGCCATGGACAGGAGGGAGCCGGATTTTTGGAGCGGCCCCAGCCCGATGAACTGACAAAGATAATATGAGACAGCTAAGAAGCTATATAAACATGGAAGGATGGAGGATGATTTATTATGAGAGAAAAGATACTTGCAGTCATTGAGAAAAACAGCAGAATCGACCTTAAGGACCTGGCTATACTGCTGGGAGAAAGCGAAATAGCGGTGGCCAACGAGATAGCGGAGATGGAGAAGGAACACATTATCTGCGGATACCACACACTGATTAACTGGGATAATACCAGCGAGGAAAAGGTGGTGGCGTTAATCGAGGTAAAGGTAACTCCTCAGAGGGGCATGGGCTTTGACAAGATAGCGGAGCGCATTTACCAGTACAGCGAGGTGGAGGCCGTGTATCTCATGAGCGGAGCCTATGACTTCACTGTGTTCATCGAGGGCAGAACCATGCGCCAGATTGCCCAGTTCGTATCCGACAAGCTGGGGCCGATGGAATCCGTATTAAGCACTGCAACCCATTTCGTATTGAAAAAATACAAAGACCACGGCACCATTATCAGTGAGCAGGTGCAGGATGAAAGGATGCTGATTACTCCATGAGAAACCCATTATCAGATAAAATCGTAAAGATACCGCCGTCCGGTATCCGTAAATTCTTTGATATTGTAAGTGAGATGAAGGACGCTATCTCCCTTGGCGTGGGCGAGCCGGATTTTGAGACGCCCTGGCACATCCGTGAGGAGGGTATCTATTCCCTGGAAAAGGGGCGTACCTTCTATACCTCCAATGCCGGCTTAAAGCCCCTTAAAGTGGAGATATGCGAATATTTAAAGCGCAGATGCGGCGCTACATATGACCCGGACCAGGAGATTCTGGTAACGGTAGGCGGAAGCGAGGCCATCGACATTGCCCTGAGGGCCATGTTAAACGAGGGAGATGAGGTACTGATTCCCCAGCCCAGCTACGTGTCCTATATGCCCTGTGTTACCCTGGCAGACGGCGTACCCGTGACCATTGAGCTGGAGGAAAAGGACCAGTTCAAGCTGACTCCGGAAAAGCTTCTGGAGAAGATTACGGACAAGACAAAGATTCTCATCCTTCCCTTCCCCAACAACCCTACGGGCGCCATTATGGAAAAAGAGGAATTGGAAGAAATTGTAAAAATTATTTTGGAAAAGGATCTGTTTGTGATTTCTGATGAGATTTATTCCGAACTGACATACAACGGCAAGCGCCATGTGACCATTGCATCCTTCCCCGGAATGAAGGAGAGGACCGTGCTCATCAATGGCTTCTCCAAGGCCTATGCCATGACGGGATGGCGTCTGGGCTATGCCGCAGCTCCCCATATCATTCTGGAGCAGATGCTGAAGATTCATCAGTACGCCATCATGTGCGCCCCTACCACCAGCCAGTACGCAGCCGTGTCAGCCATGAAGAACGGGGATCCGGACGTGGCCATGATGCGGGAATCCTACAATCAGCGCAGGCGTTTTCTTCTCCACGCCTATGAGGAGATGGGCCTTACCTGCTTTGAGCCCATGGGCGCGTTTTATACCTTCCCCAACATCAGCCGTTTCGGAATGACATCTGAGGAATTCGCCACCCGGTTCCTGGAAGAGGAAAAGGTAGCTGTGGTGCCGGGCACCGCATTTGGGGACTGCGGGGAGGGATTCGTGAGAGTTTCCTATGCCTACTCCCTGGATAAACTGAAGGAAGCCCTGGGACGCATGGCAAGGTTCGTGAAAAGACTGGACGGCGGGGAATAGCAGAAAGGCGCAGCATACCATGATGAATATTGTACTATTAGAACCGGAAATGCCGTCCAATACAGGCAATATCGGCCGTACCTGCGTTGCCACCCGGACCAGGCTCCATCTCATCGAGCCCCTGGGCTTTAAGCTCAATGAGAAGGCATTAAAGAGGGCAGGGCTGGACTACTGGGACAAACTGGACGTGACTGTGTACAGCGATTATCAGGACTTCCTGGAGCGCAATCCCCAGGCCCGGGGAAGCATGTATTTTGCCACCACCAAGGCCCACAAGGTGTATTCCGATGTGTCCTACAGGCCGGACTGCTATCTCATGTTCGGCAGGGAAAGCGCCGGCATCCCGGAGGAGATTCTGGTGGACAATGAGGACCATTGCATCCGGATTCCCATGTGGGGCGATATCCGTTCCCTGAACCTGTCCAATTCCGCGGCCATCGTGCTGTACGAGGCGTTGAGACAGAATGGATTCGGCAAGCTGGAGCTGAACGGTCAGCTTCACCACCTGCACTGGAAGGATGAATAGACAGACAAACAGATAAATAAAAAGATAAGTGAAACACCCCCGGAACGTGTGAATTATATTACGATAATTCACACTGCTCCGGGGGTGTTTTCGGGCGGGAAGCCTATTGTCCGGCCTCAGACCTTCTCGCCGCCAAATCCCTGGAAATCTGAGGGTATATTTTGTCAATATTGGTAAACATAATGATTATCAGCCCCGCTGAAAACAGGACAAAGGGAACTGCCGTAAACAGGATTTTGATGGCTGACACGGTTTCTGCTGTCTGGGCAGCCAGCTTGCCGTTGTAATTTCCCCAGGCCAGTCCCCATCCCACGATGGCAGAGCCCAGGCCGGCTCCTACCTTCATGCCGAAGCTGGTGGCGGAATTGGTGAGGCCGTCAATGCGGACCCCGGTTTTCCATTCGCCGTAATCAATTACGTCAGCTACCAGGGCAAACAGGCCCGCCGTATGGGGGATGCCTCCGATTCCCAGCAGTACCAGGCCCGCCACGGCAGTGCCCAGGGAGGAAGGTGTGAGGGCCATGACGGCTACTCCTGCCATTTCCAGGATGTATCCCAGAACCAGACTTTTCCATTTCCCCATTATCCTTGTAATTTGGGGATAGAGAAGGTTGCCAATCATTTTGGGCAGGATAAAACATAAGGTGAGCGTTCCCATCAGTCCTGCATTGCCAAGGACATCTCTGGCATAGAAGATGCGCAGACCGTTGTTGACACCAAGGGCTGTATAATTTATGACAAAAATCAGGGTGACAAATATAAAGTATTTATTCTTGAACAATAACCTGAAAGACTGGCCCACAGGAATCTTTTTCTCACTCTTTCCCGATATTCCCGCGATGGAGCGTTCCTTTGTAAAGAAGAAGGTAATGAGCAGCAGGACTACCGCAATGACTCCGAAGGCGAAAGCCATCCCATTCCAGCCAAAACGTTCCACCAGGTTCATGGTATTGTAGTTGATGATAAGAACAACACCCATGGTGCAGAAGAATCGCAGGGAGCTCATGAGAACCCTGTCCTTTGGGTTGGGCGCTGTCAGTGACAGAAGGGTGTTGTAGGAAAGATTGCAGGCCGTGTAGATGACAGCCGCCATTAGGGTGTATGTAATGGCTGCATATGCAATCTTTCCGCTGCTTCCCAGGGAGGCAGGAACATTGAACAGAAGAACCAGCCCTAGCCCCATGGGTACGGCGGACCAGAGGACCCACGGGCGGGCTTTGCCCCAGCGTGTGCGGGTCCTGTCTATGAGGGCCCCCATACCCAGATCCGTTACCCCGTCAAGAAGTCTTGTCAGCAGCATAATGGTGCCTATGACAGCGGCGCTGATCCCCACGCTGTCCGTGTAATATAATGTCAGGAATGAACCAATGGTGGTCCAAACGAAATTGCAGCCTCCGTCGCCAACGGCAAAGGCAAGTTTCTCCCATAAGGATGGTTTGTTTTCCATCTTGATTTCCCCCTATATTGTAATAGTTGTCATGAGCAGGTCTTCCGGCGCGCTGCTGGTGCCCATGTAAATCTCATATTCCATATGCTCTGTCTCGAAGGAACCGGTTTCCTCATTAAACCAGGCCAGCTCCTCCACAGGACAGGAGATAACGACAGTCCTCTTTTCGCCTGGCTGGAGACTGCTCCGCTTAAATCCCTTCAATGTTCGGACGGGACGGTCTACCTTTGACTGGGGGAAACCCACATACATCTGTAAGACTTCTGTCCCCTCCCTGCCGCCGGTGTTTTTTACATCGCAGCAGGCATATACCAGACCGTCTGCTGTCCAGGCCTTCATGCATTCCACTGAAAATGTGGTATAGGACAGTCCAAAGCCGTAAGGTACTGCGGGGCGGATTTCCTCCTTGTCCAGCTTCCTGTATCCATGGTAATAATCGTAATACTGGGTGGTTCCGTTCCAGTCCACGGACGGAAGCTGGTCCTCCCTATTGGGAATCACAAAGGGCAGCTTTCCGCTGGGATTCACGTCGCCGTAAATGATTTCCCCCAGGGCTGTCCCGCCTTCCATACCCGGATAGTATCCCATGAGAATGGACGCCACCGAGTCTTTCCAGCCTTCCAGCATAATCATGTTGCCTCCGATGAGGACCACGATGGAGTTTTTGTTGGCAGGACCGGCCGCCTCAATCAATTTCCGGTCCGCGCCGTGAAGGCCCAGTCCGTTTCTTCTGTCGCCGCCCACTGCGCCGGTGTAGACATCCTTTTTGTCCTCAGCCACATACTCGCCTTCGTCGTTATAATCATAACCAACAACAAATATGACCGCGTCGGCCTCCTGGGCCAGGTGCCGGCTGTGCTCCGGATTGCTGCCCTCATAATAGATAACCTCTGTTTTGGGGGATGCCGCGGCAATTCCCTTGACTGCGGTCACCACATAGGGAGGGTACACCTGGCTGGAACCTCTGTCACCTGTATTTTCCTTTTGTGCCAGCCGTCCCAGGACCACCACCTGCCTGGTGGATTTCCTGTCAAGGGGAAGCACCTGGTTTTGGTTTTTGATCAGGGTGATGCCCTCCCTGGCTGATTCCAGAGCAAGCGTTGTGTGTTTTTTGCACCCAATCACATTAGGTCTTACATGTTCTTTTTTATCCTCAAATGCCAGAAGTGTGCGCACGATACGCAGGGCGGCATCGTTAATCCTGCTCGCATCCACCAGCCCCTCCTTAACCGCGTTTACCAGATTCTGGCCAAAGTATTTGGTGACACACATCTCCATGGTTTGTCCGCCGTTGGCAGCCGCCGCCGTATCCTTCACACCCCATACAAAGTCGCTCATGACGAAACCGTCAAACCCCCACTCCTCCTTAAGAACCTGGTCCAGCAGATATCCGTTATGGCCGCACATGACCCCCTTGTAAAGGTTATAGGAACTCATAACGGCTCCGGCCCCCTGGTCAATACATTTCTTGAAGTGGGGAAGGAACACTTCGCGCTCCGTTCTCCTGGTGCAGTCCACATTTACTTTGAAACGGGCATTTTCCATTTGATTGAAGGCAAAATGCTTGACACACGCAATGACGCCCTTTTTCTGTATGCCCCGCACAAGGGCGGCGCCCATCTCGCCCAGATGGAAGGAGTCTTCGCCGTATGTTTCCTGGCTTCTTCCCCATCCGGGATTGTAGGGAAGATTGATACATACGCCGGCAGACAGATTCCCTCCGTAGGCCAGTACCTCCTCTGCCATGGCCTCCCCGATTTCTTCTTCCAGGTCCGTATCGAAGGAAGCCCCGCGCAGCATGGACACCGGAAAGCAGGTGCTTTTTCCATTGCCGCAGACAACGCCCCTAGGACCGTCGCAGAAAAGGACGGCGGGGATTCCTTTTTCCGGGATTCCTCCTGCGGGGTAGGGAAAATGATTATAGTGTTCCCTTGTTTTCTTCTTGATGGCTCCCCTTACTTCCTCGAACGACATGGAACCGCTCATTAAGGAGACCCTTTCTTCCAGGGTTAAGGAATCCACGATATGGCGGGCCCTTTCTGTATAGGACAGCCTGTTTTCCTTGCTGTAATCCATTATTTCTGTTCCTCCAATATTTCCAGTATGATTGTTTCAGCCTCACATTCTTCAAAATCCAGATAGCCCTTCAGGATGCCGTTGTCCTTCTGTTCAAGTCCCTTCTGCCGGTACTCCCTGGGGGTCATTCCGGTGCTCTGTCTGAAAATCCGGTAAAATGTGTTTTCAGAACCAAATCCGCATTCGTCAATGATGCAGTTCATGTTTTTCTCCGTGTGATTGAGAAGCTTTTTAGCCTTATCCACCCTCAGCGTGTCAACCATATCCTTAACCGACATGCCCACATGATTTTTAAGATACCGGTGCACGGTCTTGCTGCTCATACCGATTTCCCTGCACAGGTGCTTTAAGACGTCCCGGTCCTCCACATGGTCCCTGATATAATCGATGATCTCCATCAGAAGAGTGATATCATGGTCAGACTGTCCTGTCTGCATGCTCATGTCATACTCCACATACTCAAACAGATCGGCAATCAGGGCATATACCTCGGCGCAGACGCGGTAGTATGATTTTTCCTCCTCCTTTTTAAGGGAGCCCAGTACGATTCTGGCAGCCCTCCTTACAAAATGCAGATATCCGCCTCTCACAGGCAGTTCATCGGCCACACTGTTTAAATAGAAGCGGTAGAAGATGGTCTCCCCCTTTTCATTCTTAAACAACGCCGGGTCCAGCTGCAGAACTATGCACAGGTTGTCTCCCTGCTCGCATTGAATTTCATGCACGCTTTTGGAATTGATTAATATGATATCGTTCTTTTTAAGGACCAGTACCCTGGAGCTGACTCTGACCGTAATGCTTCCTTTCAGGACTGCCAGCAGTTCGTATTCGTAATGCCAATGGAAACTGCTGCTCTGGATAGAAGCCACAAACGCATTAACCGGATATTTCTTTTCAAATTCCACTGTTTCAAAAATATATGAGCTCATGATTCATTCCTTTGTGTGCCTTGTAAATATTTACAGGATTATTATATTGCTTTTTCAGAGGCATTGTTGTCATTTTCACATTTCTTTACTGTCATATTAGGACATTTCGGTATGATTGGGGCAATACGGCGGGGATGGTTTGTACACTATACACAAAATGGGAATTAAACCCGGTCCTCCATTTCTCCTGTCATAAACAACCAAATCTTTACATACCCTAGAAGTAGCTGAAACGGCAGCTTCCCGTTTCGACTAAATGTGATGGGATAAGAGTGTGGAGGGGTTGTGGATGAACGAGAAGTACGTGGAAGCCTTAGAACAGTATGATATGGAAGTCAGAACCGTGAGAAAGGGACGCGGCTCCTGGATATGTGAGACAGACCAGGGCTGCAGGCTTTTGAAGGAATACCGCGGGACAGCCAGGCGTCTGGAGTTTGAGGACGAGGTCCTGGGGCGGCTTGATACCAGGGGAAGTCTGAGGGCTGACCGGTACTTGAGAAACAGGGAAGGCGACCTGATGACCGTGACCAGTGACGGCACCAGATACATATTAAAGGATTGGTTTTTGGACCGGGAATGCAATATAAAGGACGGCTATGAAATACGCCAGGCACTGTCCCGGCTGGCTATGCTGCACAGCCAGCTGCGAGAGATTGAGTTTAAGGAGGAGTGGAGCATGGGCTCCATTCTCTCAGGTCCTCTGGAGGAAGAGCTGGAGCGGCACAACCGGGAAATGCAGCGGGCCCGCAATTATATAAGATCCAAACGCAAGAAGTCGGAATTTGAGCTGTGCGTCATTGGCAGCTATAAGATGTTTTACGACCAGGCCCTGGAAGCGGTACAGGGTATACGGGAATTATGGCCCGAACCCCGCCGGCAGCCGGCAGCAGGAAACGGAATGTGCGGCAGCGGAAAATGCCTGAAGCTGGGGCTGTACCAGGATGACCAGGATGCCCTGGAAGCGGCGGAGGTCCAGCCCCCAGGCCAAAAGGACAGGAAGCCCCTGTACCTGTGCCATGGGGATCTGGACCAGCACCATGTGCTCATGGGAGGCAGCTACACAGCTATCATTGAGTACAACCGGATGCATCTTGGAATACAGATATCGGACCTGTACCGTTTCATGCGCAAGGTCATGGAAAAGCACGGATGGAACCTGGACCTGGGCCTGTCCATGCTGGATTCATATGAAAGGGTGCTGCCCATGGAGCCGAAGGAAAGGGGATGCCTGTACTACCTGTTCCTTTATCCTGAAAAATACTGGAAGCAGCTGAACTTTTACTACAACGCCAACAAGGCCTGGATACCGGCCCGCAACACCGACAAACTGCGGGGCCTGGAGGAACAGCAGCAGGCCAGGAACAGCTTCCTGAAGCGCCTGAAAGCGGACTGTGACGGCTGTGTTTGACGAAAAATAATAGAGGGTTGTACTTCCTTTTTCTGGTTTGATATAGTATAATCTTAATCAGAAAATACGCTGCGGACCGGCCCTTTGGCCTGCGCTGCGGCGGGAATGCCGGCAGGTCATGCAGGGAATATCACATTCAGGAGGGAGTATAAAATGAAAGATTACATGAAGATATACCAGGAATGGTTATCAAACCCCTATTTTGATGAGGACACAAAAGCAGAGCTTCGCGCCATTGAAGGTGACGAAAACGAGATTAAAGAGCGTTTTTATATGGACCTGGAGTTCGGAACAGCAGGACTGCGCGGTGTCATTGGCGCTGGCATTAACCGGATGAATATTTATGTGGTGAGACGTGCCACCCAGGGCCTTGCAAACTACATCATCAAGCAGGGCGGAGCGGATAAGGGCGTGGCCATTGCATACGACTCCCGCCATATGTCTCCGGAATTTGCCATGGAGGCAGCCATGACACTGGCGGCCAACGGAATCAAGGCATACAAGTTCGAGTCCCTGCGTCCAACTCCTGAACTGTCCTTTGCGGTGCGGGAACTGGGATGCATAGCCGGTATTAACATCACGGCCAGCCATAACCCGCCTGAGTACAACGGCTACAAGGTATACTGGGAGGACGGCGCCCAGTTTACGCCGCCTCATGACAAGGGCGTGACAGAGGAGGTACTGGCCATAGAGGACCTGTCCACGGTAAAGACCACGGACGAGGCTTCTGCCGCGGCTGCAGGTAAGTACGAGGTTATCGGCAGAGAAATCGACGACAAGTATATTGCCCAGGTCAAGGCCCAGGTCGTGAACCAGAAGGCCATTGACGAGATGCAGGACCAGATCAGCATCGTGTACACACCACTTCACGGCACAGGCAACATTCCGGCCAGAAGAGTGATGAAGGAACTGGGATTCACCCATGTATATGTAGTACCTGAGCAGGAACTGCCGGACGGGGACTTCCCTACGGTAAGCTATCCGAACCCGGAGGCTGCGGAAGCATTTGCCCTGGGCCTTAAGCTGGCCAGGGAGAAGGATGCGGACCTGGTTCTGGCTACGGATCCGGATGCAGACCGTCTGGGCGTATACGTGAAGGACGCTGTATCGGGAGAGTACATCCCTCTGACAGGCAACATGTCCGGCTCCCTTCTGTGCGAGTATGTTCTGAGCCAGAAAAAAGCAGCAGGCAAGATTCCGGAGGACGGGCAGGTTATCAAGTCCATTGTCTCCACCAACCTGATTGATGCGGTTGCAAGGGAGTACGGCTGTGAACTGATTGAAGTGCTGACCGGTTTCAAGTGGATAGGGCAGCAGGTATTAAAGAATGAAAAGACGGGCCACGGGACTTACCTCTTTGGTATGGAGGAGAGCTACGGATGCCTCATTGGCACCTATGCCCGTGACAAGGACGCCATTTCCGCGACAGCGGCCCTTTGCGAGGCGGCCGCTTACTATAAGCAGAAGGGCATGACCCTGTGGGATGCCATGGTTGCCATGTATGAGAAGTACGGCTATTACAAGGATGCTGTCAAGTCTATCGGCTTATCCGGCATCGAGGGCCTGGCTAAGATTCAGTCAATCATGGAGACGCTCAGGAATAATACGCCAAAAGAGGTGGGCGGCTACAAGGTAGTGTCCGCCAGAGATTACAAGCTGGACACCATAAAGGATATGGCTGCCGGTGAAGTAAAGCCCACAGGCCTTCCTTCCTCCAACGTGCTGTACTATGATTTAAACGACGGAGCATGGATTTGTGTGAGACCTTCCGGAACAGAGCCTAAGATTAAGTTCTACTATGGTATCAAGGGCAGCTCCATGGAGGATGCCGACGCCAGGTCTGAGGCACTGGGCGCAGCCGTGATGGCTATGGTGGATAAGATGATGTAATAATTATGGAATAAAACATACCCTAATAGCAGGACGCAGAAAATAAAGCTGTGTCAAACTATTAGGGTATTTTTGGTTAAAAAACAGAATACTATTTTATATGACGTTCATCCGGGTCCTTCCTGTCCGCAACTTCACGCAGTTCCTTCAGCGCTTCTGCGAACCGGGAAGAGGAGGCGGTGGGATTGCCCTTCAGTATGCCTCTGCGGTAGAAGTCCATATGGCTTGAAAGCATATGGCGTTTTTCGGAAATGGATACAAGGCGCTGCGACAGGGCGGCCAGTTTGTCCCTGCGCTCCTGGACAACACCTTTGTTAAGCTCGTCACGCTGTATTGCCTGCTGGGCTCCCTCCGCGCGCTGGGCCAGCGTACCGGACACCCTGGCAGCCGCGTCCTCCGTAAGCTCTGACAGCCGTTCCGCTGTCCGGGCCACCTTTTCAGCTGTGTTTTCCACCAGACCGCCCATCTTTTCGGCGGTACCCTCCACGAATCCGCTCATTTTCTCCATGGTGTTCTCAACCAGCTCATTCAGGCGTTCGGCCGTGTCATCCTTAAACGCAGCCGCATGGCTGGCAGCTCCTGACTTCATCCGGCTGAGCCTGGCAGCCGCTTCCTCTCTGGCCTCGGCAACGCGCTCGCTGGTTTCTGCCTTTAACAGAGCCATCTGTACCTGTATATCGTCCAGTTCAGCCCGCATGTCTGTCATGGCATCCAGCACCTTGGCCAAATCCAGGGCGGTTTTTACGGACTCAGCCGTATCCGCTGCAAACAGCAGGGTTGTTATCAGTACAAAAACAATGTTGACCATGACAGGCAGGCCCAGGACGTAATGCTCGATGGGGCGGTGAACCACCTCTGTAAGAAAGATGGTCAGAAAACCCCAGGCAATGGAGGAGCTGAGGCAGATATATCCTTTCACGTTAAATCGCTGGCTGCTGTAATCCCAGTATTTCATCTTAAACAGCCTCTCCATGCCCCAGCCGGTGACGTATTCCAGAAGGGTGGCGGCGATGACGCCTGTCAGGTACACCAGGAGCAGGTTATCCTTTACAGGAAGGGATACCCACAACATCATAACGGCGCCTGTTCCGTAAAGGGGAAGCAGGGGAAGGCGCAGGAAACCGCGGTTCACAAAGCGGCCTGTTTTCGCGGAAACATAGGTGGATTCAAAAATCCATCCGAAAAAGCAGTATATAAAAAAGAACGTAAGCCATTGATACCAGGTATATTCGTACATATAAACCATCCTTTCCGAGTTTCTTCTATGATACTGTTTTTTTCACAAAAATGCAATCCGCCATGTGACAATTCTGTCAATAAGCTCTCTCTGCTCATCGGAAGAACGGGTCAGATAGATTCGCGTGGTCTCAATGCTCTCATGGCCCATAAGGTTGGCCAAAAGGGAAATAGCATTGAAATTTGTCAGAAGGTTTTTGGCAAAACGGTGCCGGGAGGAGTGGGGATAGACGACCTCTGGGTCCAGGCCGTACCGGACCGCGAATACCTTGAACTGAGCACGTATGCCCGATGGGGAGATGGGAGCGTGAAAACGGCTGAGGAACAGGGGACCGGTGCTTCGGTGGGCGGCGGCCAGCCATTCCTGCAGTTCATGAATCAGTCCGCGGGGAATATAGGCACGCCTCATCTTATTGCCCTTGGTCTTCCCCGGAGGAGGCGGGCGATATGAGGCGGCCTGCTGTGACTGCCGGATTCCCGATATCCGCGGCGGCATAATGCCGGCAAACATTACCAGGTAACTATTTTGTCAATCAGTTCACGCTGCTCCTGCGTTGATTTTGTAAGGTAAATGCGGGTGGTTTCAATGCTTTCGTGGCCCATCAAATCGGCAAGAAGGGAGATATCATTAAACTTTTCAAGGAAATTTTTAGCAAACCTGTGCCGGAAGGAGTGAGGATACACTGTTTCAGGCGGAATCTGACAGCGTATGGCCAGCGTCTTAAGCTGACTGCTGATTCCGCGGGAGGTGATCTGGTTTCCATTCCGGTTGACAAATAAAAATCCGGAAGCCTGTCCCTTCGCAGCCAGCCATTCCAGGGCTTCACGGCACAGGGCATCAGGAAAATGGAGACGGCGCACTTTCCCGCCCTTTGTATAGAGGTCAATATAGCCGAGATGCAGATGCTCTGCTTTAATCTGTATCAGTTCACTGACCCTGGCTCCGGTACATGCCAGAAACCGAACAACAAAATACCACAGCAGATTTCCGTCGTCCTTAAGCATTTTCTTAAATGTCTCATAATCTTCCTGGGAAATGACATTATCCAGAAAGGCTGCCTGCTGGGTACGGATGACAGTCAGCCTGAAGTGAAGCATTTGGCCGCCGCAAAGCTCTTCAAGGCAGTCCAGGTACCGGTTGATTCCGTATATTCGATTGTTTACCGTGGCTGCTTTGTAGTGATTAATAAGATAATCCTTAAAGCAAATCAGATGATTGACAGTCAGGTCATCATACAGGGAATAATAAAGCCTGCAGGCTGCCATGCAGCTGCGGATCGTATTGGGAGAAGCCTGGGCTTTTTTCAGGTATGCATGAAAGGCAGGTTCATTTTTTTCTTGTATAGTTGTATTCATGCTGAGCGCACCTTTCATTCCATTACCAGTCAACAATCTGATTCACAATAAGGGACTGTTCCGTGCTGCTCCGTCTCAGATAGATACGGGTGGTTTCGATGCTGGTGTGGCCCAGAAGGTTGGACAGGAAAGCGATGTCTCCGCCATTTTCAATGAAATTTTTAGCGAAACGATGCCGGAATGAGTGAGGATATACTACCTTCGGGTCAAGATGGTAGCGGTATGCAAATGTCTTTAACTGGGAGCGGATGCCAGAGACAGAAATACCTCGTTTGAGGTGGCTCAGAAACAGAGGGCCTTTTTTTCTGCATTCAGATTCCAGCCACTGGAGTGTATCCTCCTGCAAAGCGGTGGGGATATAGACGCGTCTCATCTTATTTCCCTTTGAATAGATGTCTTTATAGCCGTTTATCACATCCTCTATCTGAAAAGAAACCAATTCACTGACACGGACCCCGGTAGCGGTGATAAAGCGTATGATAAAATAGAAGGTATATTGTTCATCCTCACGAAGCCGGCGTTTCAGATACTCATAGTCAGCCTGGCTTATAATGTAGTCCGTATATTTTTTCTGCTGCAGCCGGAGGGCACGTATTTTATAATCACTGATGCCCTGGAATTTCAAGAAACAGTTCAGGGCGCGGATGCGCATATTGACTGTCTGTGGCTGATAGTGATCTAAAAGGTATGCTTTGTAAAGGCTGACATTATTGGAATTAAGATGATCAAAACAGGTGTAAAAATGCCTTACGCTATAGATGTAGGCAGTGATTGTATTAGAGGACATGTTATGCTGGATTAGATATTTGTGAAAAGCATTGAGACATTGAGGGGTATTGTCATCAAGAAGTTCAGCATGATCCAAGAAATTCGGGGACTCCATAAGTTCCATTATAATTTTGCTCCTTTCATTTTTTAACAAATATATTAGCTCAGGATTCCTCAAAAATAAATATACAGTTTCATTTATTTGTCTATTGATGAACAAATCCCCGCAGATTATTCACAAAAATCGGGCGATAAACGCAAATATATAGACAAATAGAAGGAGAATGTCTAACTTCCGGATAAAATGATAAGCGGCAGGGGAGTACCTGAATGGTACCCCGATTGCCGCTTATCAGTGCCGTTGCAAGAACGGCCGGATTATCCTTCAGTATCAGAAGCTGTGGTAACTCCTGGTCCGGGATTTTCACCTCCTGTAACAGCAGAGGCAGGCTGTCCATCCCATACGCCGTTGGCATCCACGTAATAGCCGTCAGGAGTGGTGGCATTGGCCAGCATGACGGCCGCCATGTCAAAATAGTACCACTTCCCATCTGCGTCCTGAATCCATTGATTGGCTGCATAATATCCGTTTTTTCTCACATATTTCCAGCCTGCGCCGTCCTGGAGCCAGCCAGGTATGTAGCTGGTCTTCTCACCCTTTGTATTTACATAATATCCATCGGGGGTAATGGTGTCGGCCAGCATGATTCCCTGTTCATTCATGTAGTATTGTTTGTCATCCAGTTTGAGCCATGTGTTTGAGATATAGGTATTATCTGATTTCCGGTAGCGCCATAAACCATTTTCTTCCTCCCATCCGGCTGTGGTGGTGCCGTCGTAGGCACCGGCATCAGAACCATCCACATTGATTAGATATTTCCGGACTTCGGCCGGCAGATCCTTGGAATTAACATTCTGCGGCAGGCTGACTACATCAATGTATCGTTCCTTGGTGGGAAGTATTTTATTATTTGTAATGAGCGTGATGCGGAGTGTGGGCTGGCTGCCTTCGGGAAGGATGCCCCAGTTTTCAGGAATACCCCAGACACCGTCTATATTAACTAACTGGGGGACCTCGCCCCATGGACGCGGAACTGTATAGTCAAAGGTGTAAGGGTAATCATAGCCCCTGTTTAAGATGACATTGCTTTCGCTTATAGTATTTCCGCCTACTAATATGGCAAAATAATGTCCGTCGCCGCAGTCCACGGGTCTCCATTCAAAAAGATAAGCACCGCAGTTCTCCATAGTTGTGGTGGATGTTTCTGCCTGGTCCGCAAAGGCAGCATTGGAAGAGGAGAGGCCTAACATCAGGGCCATTCCCAATATTGCAATTTTTTTGAACAAAATAGTATCCTCCTGTTGTAATTATGAAGTTAGATAATAAAAGAAAGCGTTATGACAATAATCAATATCAGTCATAACGCTTCCCCCTTATATTGCTAAGTTATATAACCTGCAGTATCCATTTACAGCAGTTTTGATTAATCTTCTACATAGATACCGGCAATCTTACCACCGCTGGTCAGTGCATAGTAGTAATCGCTGCCGTCTTTATGTCTGCCCTTGCTGTCAAATACCTTACCGGATGTATTTACCAGGAAGTAGTCTTTGGTATTTAACTCAGATGCCTTAAAGTTGCCGTTGTCATCTTTCGTGCCAAAGATATAAACTTCTCTCAGATCTTCCAGATCCTTGTTGATGTTTGCTGCCTTCAGAATAGAATCAGCCTTGTTCTTGTAAGCCTCGGAGTTGAGATCGTCAATCGTTAAGATTTCAACACCTGTATCCTTGGCCACTGTCAGTAATTCATCAACATCATCCAGCATATTATAAACTTCGGTTGTAGTGCTGTCTTTGGTGGTAACCACGTCAAGTTCACTGTTTATGGTTCCATCTGTCTTCTTGACTAACTGTCTCTGGACAACAGAGTACTTGTCATCGGTGTCAGCCTTCAGAAGCTTGCCGGACTGATAGAATTTATCATCCTTCTCGCCTGTTAAGCCGGCACCCTTCTTGCCGCCGGATTTCTCGAAGTAGAAGTTGAAGTTTTCTCCGTCAATCTCAACAGTGGTCTTATTGGTTCTCATGGCACCGTCATCGCCGTTACCGAAGTAGTAGCAGTAATATCCGGCTGCCTCATAGAGAGGAGCATTATCATCAAAGTCATCCTCGGAGTCAAATCTGTAAGGATCATCATCATCAGCCCATACAGTCAGGCTCTGTGCATCCTTGTCTTCGTAGATGAACTTCAGTCCGTCAATCATACGGCCGTCATTGCGGAACGCATACTTCTTGCCCTTGATGGTCTTGAATTCGCCGGCGTACAGATTGCCGCTGCCGTCTGCATAGTACCAGTAATCTTCATCATCATTGTATTTTTCGTCATTCAGATATTCGGCAGGAACTACCTTGAACCAACCCTTGCTTACGCGGGCGCCGTCTTCAACGCTATTGAAGTATTTCCATGCCTCACTGTACTTGGCATTAAAGGCCTTGCCGGTTACAATGTCATTAGCGCTGGCTTTTCCTGCATCAATCTTTCCGGATTTTACAGCGTCAGAATAGGAAGCAAGGCTCTTGCCTTCCAGATCTTCCTCGTCCAGAGACCACTCAGCTACCATAGCGCCGTATTCGTCGAAGGCATATTTCTTGCCGTTGATAGTCTTGTCTTTGGTGCGGTCTCCGTCTTCAGCATAAATCTTCTTGCCATTGGACTTGAAGTAGAACCAACGGGTCTGGTCCTCATCATCGTTAAACACAGGAGCAGTATACTTATATTCATCGTTGGTGGCTTCATCATAGGTAACATCAAGCTGTAACCAGCCAACGGTCATTGCGCCGTCATCTTCGCCGCCGAAATAGTAGGTACCTTCTTTAAAGGCGTCGCCGTCCGTATCGTCAACACGCTCAGCGCTGTTTTCATCAACCCAGCCAAACAGCATCTTGCCTTCATCGTCAAATGCATACTTTTTGCCGTTGACTGTCTTTAAGGATACCTTGTCATTATCGCCCTGGGTCAATGCCTTGCCGTTGGCCTGGAAATAGTACCAGTAGTGGTCCGGCTCGTCATCCTGTCCCGCATCCTCGTTGTCAATCGCTACCCACTGGTTAGCTGCCATAACACCGTTGATGTCTACATAATAATAGTTGTCGCCGTCCTCAATCAGCTGATCGATAGCCATTTCGCCATCGCTGTTTAACCAATACCAGTTGTTACCGGATTTCTTCCACTGATCAGTTGCTCTCTCGCCGTCTCTGTTGTAATATACCCAAGTACCGTCTTCCTCAGCCCATCCTGTAGCTGCGAAAGAAGTCATGGATGCACCAATAGCGAGCAGTGCTGCTGTTGATAATACAGCAACTAACTTTGTCTGCTTTCTCATAATTAATGCACTCTCCTTTTTCTTTTTGAAATACTTTTTGAAATTCCTTTTTTGCATTACGAGTTGATTATACTTCGGATAAGGAAAAGTATAGACAGTCTTTAGTTCAGATATAGCGGGGGTAAAGGGATAGAGGACTGCGCAGACCATGCCTGTGATTCAGGCTTGTGATATTATGCAGGCAGAAAATTTATGTGATACGGCAAAAAAGAACCGGCGTCCGTAAAATACGTCGCCAGTTCTTTTTCTGCTTTTTTTCGCATAGCTCATTGCCTGCGTGGGAATGGTAGGTATATATAAAAGAAAATGTTATAGGGGGGCCGGACGGATTACTCCGTCCGGTATGAGTATGAAAAAGCTTTGTGATTTCAAGTAATCACTTGAAACAAAGGCCTCGTCCACCTCTCGGTGAACTTGTTATTATAATAAGCAATAATTGTGACGAAAATATGTCCTTGGCATGAAAAAAACATAAAGAAAATAAAAAAGAAAAAAACCCTTTGAAAACTTTACAATATTGTATATAATAGAAGCAATGCATAGAAGTAATGCAATGCAACCATTTATATTTTAAGCAATTGATGCGGCCTGTCCCGGCGTTTGGTCCCCGTAGGAGGACAAGCATGGAAGCCCTTGTGGGCGCTACCGGTCCGGTTCAGTCAGCGAGGAGGAACTATTTATATGTTTTCGATGATGTCCAATGATATTGGAATTGACTTAGGAACTGCCAGCATCCTTGTATATATCAAGGGAAAAGGCGTTGTGTTAAAAGAACCGTCCGTTGTGGCCATTGACCGCGATACCAACAAAATCATGGCCATCGGTGAGGAAGCCCGTCTTATGATAGGACGTACCCCGGGCAATATTGTTGCTGTCCGTCCTCTGCGTCAGGGCGTTATTTCAGATTATACCATTACAGAGAAGATGCTCAAATATTTCATCAGCAAGGCAGTGGGCAAGAAGACGCTGCGCAAGCCAAGAATCAGCGTATGTATTCCCAGCGGTGCCACAGAGGTTGAGAAAAAGGCAGTGGAGGACGCCACCTACCAGGCAGGAGCCAGGGAAGTGGCCATTATCGAGGAGCCGGTTGCGGCTGCCATCGGCGCAGGCATTGATATCGGCAAGGCCTGCGGCAATATGATCGTGGATATCGGAGGCGGTACAGCTGACATTGCGGTTATTTCCCTGGGAGGTCCTGTTGTCAGCACATCCATCAAAATTGCGGGTGATGACTTTGACGAGGCTCTGGTGCGCTATATGAGGAAGAAGCATAACCTTCTGATTGGCGAGCGCACGGCGGAGGAGATAAAGATTAACATCGGAGCGGCGTACCGCAGGCCGGAAGTCCTGACCATGGAGGTCAGAGGACGTAATCTGGTGACCGGTCTTCCAAAGACCATCGTGGTTACCTCAGACGAGACTCTGGAGGCACTCAGAGAGCCGGCTCTGCAGATTGTGGATGCCGTACACAATGTATTGGAGCGCACCCCGCCGGAACTGGCTGCCGATATTTTTGACAGAGGTATCGTGATGACAGGAGGCGGTTCCCTGCTCAGCGGCCTGGATGCCCTGATTGAGGAAAAGACGGGCATCACCACCATGATTGCGGAGGACCCGCTGACCGCGGTGGCCATTGGTACCGGCAAGTTTATTGAGTTTGCCCACGGCATGAATATGGCTATGGAGGCATCCATGGGAGTAGGCGGCGGAAGAGAAGATTACTAAAAATCAGAACCCGGCACAGCGTGATAGACTGGAGCACTCCGGACACGCCCTGGCACCGGGTTCTTTTAAACTTTTGATGAAACGATGGCGACAATAACAGGATTTATAGAGCGGATCAAGTTCCGCAACGAAGAAAACGGCTACACAGTAATGAGTGTCACGGATCAGAGCGACGGGGAAGAAGTCATCATGGTAGGCAATCTGGCTTATGCCGCAGAGGGCGATATGATAGAAGCCAGCGGCCATATGACCCAGCATCCGGTGTACGGGGAGCAGCTTCAGATAGAAAGCTATGAGATGAAGACACCCCAGGATGAACTGTCCATGGAACGCTATCTTGGCTCCGGCGCCATCAAAGGCATCGGGGCCGCTTTGGCTGCCCGAATCGTGCGCCATTTTAGGGCAGACACCTTCCGGGTCATGGAGGAGGAGCCGGAGCGCCTGTCCGAAGTAAAGGGCGTCAGCGAGAAGATGGCCATGGCCATAGCCGAGCAGGTAGAGGACAAGAAGGACATGCGTCAGGCCATGATGTTCCTCCAGAATTACGGCATTACCATAAATCTGGCAGCCAAGATATATCAGGAGTACGGTCCCGCCCTGTACGGGATTATCCGGGAGAATCCCTACCGCCTGGCAGATGATATTCCGGGAGTGGGCTTTAAGATGGCTGACGAGATAGCGGAGCGGGTGGGAATCTTCACGGATTCCGATTACCGTATCAAGGCAGGTATTCTGTACACTCTTCTTCTGGCTACCGCCAACGGCCATACCTATCTTCCCCAGGCAGAGCTGTTTGCCCAGGCATCAGAGCTTTTAAAAGTAGAGCCGTCCGCCATGGAAAAGCACCTGATGGATATGCAGATAGACCGAAAGGTGGTGGTAAAGCCATCTGCCCAGGGCGCCCTGGTCTACTCCTCCCACTACTATTATCTGGAGCTCAATGCAGCCCGTATGCTGCATGACCTGAACATCAAGGGGGATATTCCCCAGGCCGAAATCAAGGCCAATCTCCTTAAAATACAGCAGCAGGAGTCCATTCACCTGGATGAACTGCAGGAAAAGGCGGTATACGAAGCTGTGAACAGCGGCCTGCTGGTTATCACCGGTGGTCCCGGTACCGGCAAGACAACCACCATCAATACAATCATCCGGTATTTTGAGATGGAGGGAATGGAAATCCTTCTGGCAGCGCCCACGGGCCGGGCAGCCAAGCGGATGACGGAGGCAACAGGATATGAGGCCAGGACCATCCACCGTATGCTGGAGCTGGTCCCGGTGGGAATGTCCGGCAATGATGCCCCTGTGATTCCCGGCGCTCCAAGGTCAGGCAGGGGAGCCCAGAGCATGGGGATGCATTTTGACAGAAATGAGGAGAATCCTCTGGATGCCGATGTCATCATCATAGATGAGATGTCAATGGTGGATATCAGCCTCATGCATTCCCTGCTGAGGGCGGTGAATGTGGGCACCCGGCTCATCCTGGTGGGGGATGTGGACCAGCTCCCCAGCGTGGGGCCGGGAAATGTACTGCGGGATATTATCGAATCCGGCAGCTTCAATGTGGTAAAGCTGACCCACATCTTCCGCCAGGCCGCCCAGAGCGACATTGTGGTCAACGCACACAAAATCAATGCAGGAGAGCCTGTTGACCTGGCAAAACGCAGCCAGGACTTCCTCTTTATCCGAAGGGACAATCCCGACGCTGTCATAAGCGCAGCCATCACCCTGATTCAGAAGAAGCTGCCTGACTACGTACACGCCAATGCCTTTGATATCCAGGTCATGACGCCCATGCGAAAGGGCGCCCTGGGCGTGGAGCGCCTGAACCAGATTATGCAGAATTACCTGAATCCGCCGGACAGGACTAAGAAGGAAAAGGAGGCGGGCGGTACCATCTACCGGGTGGGCGATAAGGTCATGCAGATAAAGAACAACTATCAGATGGAGTGGGAGGTCCGCAACAAGTACGGTATACCCGTGGACAAGGGAGCCGGAATTTTCAACGGCGACGTTGGAATTATCCGGGAAATCAATGAATTTGCGGAGCTGCTCACCGTTGAATTTGATGAGGGCAAGATGATAGAGTACAGCTTCAAGCAGCTGGAGGAGCTGGAATTAGCCTATGCCATCACCATCCACAAGTCACAGGGAAGCGAATACCCGGCAGTTATCATCCCCATGTACAACGGTCCCCGCATGCTTATGACCCGCAATCTCATATACACGGCCGTGACCCGCGCCCGCGCGTGCGTATGTCTGGTGGGACAGCCGGATGCATTTTACACCATGGCGGCAAACTGCGTGGAACAGAAGCGGTATTCCGGGCTTAAAAGCAGGATCGGGGAGATATATGCGCAGCCGGATTCCATTGGCTGAGAATCCGAAGATGCATTGTGAGTTAAAAAGGAATTCAGGAGGTGGTGGAGATACGGACTAAGACGCCAATTAAGACACCATTTAAGGTGCCGTTCAAGATAATTCAGGAAGGCAGTGATTTCCTGACAGATATCCTGTTTCCCCGCCGCTGCCCTGTGTGCGGCGATATTGTCCTGCCCAAAGGAAATCTCATATGTCCGGGCTGCATGGCAAAGCTGTCCTGGGTACGGCGTCCTGTCTGCAAAAAGTGCGGAAAGGAAGTGTTGGATGAGACCATCGAATACTGCCGTGACTGCGCCAGACATAAACGCAGCTTTGATTATGGACTGAGCCTTATTAATTACGATGACACGGCCAGCCGTTCCATGGCCCGGATTAAGTACAATAATAGGAGAGAATATCTGGATTTCTACAGCGAAGCCATGGTCAGGAAAATGGGAAAACGCATCCGTTCCATGGATGGGGATGCCCTTATTCCTGTGCCGGTCCATCCGTCCCGCCTTCGGGAAAGAGGATTCAACCAGGCGGAGGAATTAGCCCGCCGTCTTTCCGGCCCGCTGGGAATTCCTGTAAACACATCCGTTCTGAAAAGGGAACGAAAGACAGCTCCGCAGAAAAACCTGGATTCCAGCGGCCGGTTAAAGAATCTGGAGCAGGCCTTCACGGCGGCTGCCCTGCCGTCCGCCATGCAAAAAGTTATATTGGTGGATGATATCTACACAACAGGCAGTACCATAGAGGCGTGCGCCCGGGTCCTCAGAAAAGCCGGTGCGGAGCACGTATATTTTGTCACCATATTTATCGGCCATGGACAATGATGCCATCCCATAAATCCGCAAAAATCCCTTGACGTATGGATATTTCTATGGTATAGTAAACGGGCGAATGGAAGAGCTTAGGTCTTTTTTTTATGCTCAAAAATAAGTACCTGAGCGGCAAATGTGAACTACGATAATATAAGTGGAGGTGGAAGTCGTGCGCACAAAAATTACACTGGCATGTACAGAATGCAAACAACGCAACTACAACATGACTAAGGACAAGAAAACTCATCCGGACCGTATGGAAACAAAGAAGTACTGCAGATTCTGCAAGAAGCATACCATGCATAAGGAAACAAAGTAATCCTGCTCAGTAAAGGACGTGAAATTATGGAAGAGAATACAGTTAACGCTGTAGAAACCACAGAGAAAACGGCCAAGGCTGACAAGGTTGAGAAGAAGGCAGCTAAGAAGGACAAAAAGCCTGGCTTTTTTCACGGGCTGAAGAAAGAGTACAAGAAAATCGTCTTTGCTGACAAGGAAACCGTGGCAAAACAGACCGTGGCAGTGCTTTTCATGTCAATTGCGATTGGCGTGATGATTGCTGTCCTGGACTTCGTTATGAAGTTTGGTTTGAGCTTTATTCTTTAATTTAAGCAAACGAATGCGGATTGAAATAAAGGCGAGGGTGATTGTATGTCAGAAGCACATTGGTATGTAGTCCATACCTACTCAGGATATGAGAACAAAGTCAAGGTCGACATTGAGAAAACAATTGAAAACAGGAACCTTCAGGACCAGATCTTAGAGGTGTCCGTCCCCATGCTCCCTGTGGTTGAGCTTAAGAACGGCGTGGAGAAAAAGGCGGACAAGAAGATGTTCCCGGGGTATGTGCTCATCAACATGGTCATGAACGACGACACATGGTATGTAGTGCGGAATACCCGCGGTGTCACGGGCTTTGTGGGTCCGGGCTCCAAACCGGTTCCTCTGACAGAAGAAGAGATGGCCAGCCTGGGATTCCATAGGGAAGAAGATGTCTTAGTCGACTTTGAAGCAGGAGATATGGTAGTTGTTATCTCCGGCGCATGGAAGGATACTGTAGGGGCTATCAAGGCCATCAATGACAGTAAGAAGACCATTACCATGCACGTTGAGATGTTCGGCCGTGAAACACCGGTTGAACTTGGATTTGCCGAAGTCAAGAAGATGTAGGCGTCCGTTTGTAACACAAGAAATCAGCTTCTGCAGGGCAGGGGCTGGTGGGAGGGACATTCCCGACAATACCACATAATTTTAGGAGGTGCCTAAGATGGCAAAGAAAGTAACAGGATATATTAAATTACAGATTCCGGCTGGCAAAGCGACACCAGCGCCACCAGTTGGACCAGCACTTGGTCAGCACGGTGTCAACATTGTTCAGTTTACCAAGGAATTCAACGCAAGGACAGCAGATCAGGGCGACATGATCATCCCTGTTGTCATTACCGTATATGCGGACAGAAGCTTCAGCTTCATCACCAAGACCCCGCCGGCAGCTGTTCTGATTAAGAAGGCCTGCAACATCAAGAGCGGTTCCGGTGTTCCTAACAAGACAAAGGTAGCTGTTCTTAAGAAGGCTGATCTTCAGAAGATTGCAGAGACTAAGATGCCAGACTTAAATGCTGCCAGCTTAGAGGCTGCCATGAGCATGATTGCCGGCACTGCAAGAAGCATGGGCGTTACCATCGAGGAATAATTTCAAAGAATCATATCTGGGAATTATACCGAGGAATAATACAATTGGTGCATGAATCCGGAGACACCCGAGCAAGGTTTCCGGGTTGCTAAGGCATTTACCCGTTATATGAACGTGGGAGGGAGATTCCCCGTCAATACCACTAGGAGGTTATTTAGAATGAAATCAGGAAAAAGATATGCAGAGGCTATGAAAAACGTAGACCGTGCTGCACTTTATGACATTGCTGATGCTATCACATTAGTGAAGAAGAATGCATCCGCAAAATTTGATGAGACTGTAGAGCTTCATATCAGAACAGGATGTGACGGACGTCATGCTGACCAGCAGATTCGTGGCGCTGTTGTTCTTCCACACGGAACAGGCAAGACTGTACGTATCTTAGTATTTGCAAAGGGACCAAAGGCCGATGAGGCTCAGGCAGCGGGTGCTGATTACGTAGGAGCAGAGGAACTGATCCCGAGGATTCAGAACGACGGCTGGCTGGATTTTGACGTTGTGGTAGCTACCCCTGATATGATGGGCGTTGTAGGCCGTCTGGGCCGTGTACTGGGACCCAAGGGCTTAATGCCGAACCCAAAGGCCGGAACCGTAACCATGGACGTAACCAAGGCTATCAACGACATCAAAGCTGGTAAGATTGAATACAGACTCGACAAGACAAATATTATTCACGTGCCAGTAGGAAAAGCTTCTTTCACAGAGGAGCAGTTAGCGGACAACTTCCAGACGCTTATTGATGCGATCATGAAGGCTAAGCCAAGCACCGTTAAGGGCGCATACCTTAAGAGCGTTGCCCTGACCTCTACCATGGGTCCCGGCGTTAAGCTGAACGTTGCAAAGCTTGTGAACTAATTGATTGTTATAATATAGTGCTTTTAAGCACAGAACCCCATTCATCTGAAGGTTTATTTTACGCATTTATGCGTATGCCGTGGTTAAACATCGTGGATAAACCGTGGATAGAAACCGTGGATAAGCCTGAATGGGGCTTGACATCATTCATACAATATGATATGATACCACAGTATTGAATGCCCTGAGACAGCAGGTACCGTAAGGTGTAAGGCAAAAACGCCTGCCGAGGAACATACAAAACTCTGATTATTTATGATGAGATTTTGCGAACCTCTCTGTCTTTATGGCGGAGAGGTTTTTTGTCTGGTTCCAGCAGATGTCCGTACCTGGTATATCCGGTGCGTCCGGCATGTCCGGCGCGGAATCTTGGAACCCGGATTATGAATCGTTCCATGCTATGACGGTTTTCAATGCGAAAATATATAAGGAGGTAAACCATTCATGGCAAAAGTTGAATTAAAACAGCCAGTCGTAGATGAGATCAAGGCTATGCTGGAAGGCGCTGCCGGTGCAGTCATCGTAGACTACCGCGGCCTGACAGTAGAGCAGGATACTCAGCTGCGTAAGCAGTTAAGGGAAGCTGGGGTTGCTTACAAGGTATATAAGAATACTTTGATTAAGCGTGCGGCAGAAGGAACAGATTTTGCGGCACTTGCACCACAGCTGGAAGGACCTACCGCATTAGCGGTTTCCAAAGAAGACGCTACTGCTCCGGCACGCATCTTAGCTAACTTCGCTAAGACAGCTCCAAAGCTGGAACTGAAGGCATCTGTAGTTGAAGGAACCTACTATGACCAGGCAGGAACCCAGGTTATCGCAACCATTCCTTCCAGAGAGGAACTTCTTGGCAAGCTGCTTGGAAGCATCCAGTCACCGATTACCAACCTGGCTCGTGTACTCAATCAGATCGCAGAGCAGCAGGGTGGAGCCGCAGAGGCATAATTTTACTGACACAAGCGCGGCAAAGGCCGTGGCTTGAAACACTAATTATTAAATATTAAACAGGAGGAACATAAAATGGCAAAGTTAACAACCGCTGAGTTTATCGAAGCTATCAAGGAATTATCCGTATTAGAACTGAATGAATTGGTAAAAGCATGTGAGGAAGAGTTTGGCGTATCCGCAGCGGCAGGTGTTGTAGTTGCAGCAGCAGGCGCTGGCGCGGCGGCAGCTGAAGAGAAGACCGAATTTGATGTAGAGCTGACTGAGGTTGGTCCTAACAAGGTTAAGGTTATCAAGGTTGTTCGCGAAGTTACCGGCTTAGGCCTGAAGGAAGCTAAGGACGTAGTTGACGGAGCTCCTAAGGTAGTTAAGCAGGGCGCATCCAAGGATGAGGCTGAGGATGTTAAGGCTAAATTAGAGGCTGAGGGCGCTAAGGTTACATTAAAGTAATTTTGGACCAGGGCTGATATAAGTCATATAATCGGGATTCAGTTGATGAGGCTGAGCTTGATTTAGATACGCAGACCGCCGTGCTGAGATGTGGAGACATGTTGAGGCGCGGCGGTTTTCTGACGGGAAGGTTTGTTGTGTATATTAAAAGAGCTATGTGCCGGCTAATCGGCACATAGCTCTTTTTCCCTAAATCCCGCTAATATAAAATCAACAGTATAGCCGTCAATTGTAGTGCCTCGCTTCATATCTCCATTGTTTCTGTCAAAGCAATACCACTTGCCGTCCTGGCCAACATAGTACCAGATGTTTGTAATCGGAATCCGGCTGTTAGTCACCATTGCTAGTGCAGCTGCTGCCATAATTGTTGCAAGTGCTTTTGTGTGCTTTCTCATACCTGCCCCTCCTTTTATATTATAATTTTGCAGGAAAGTCAATGTTATTAGGAAGATATATGTAAATGCTTACAAAAAATAGTATAAACTATTGCAAAAAGTAAAAATATGATGTATAGTAATCACATAAACAAAAGAAAAATGTTGGAGTTAAAAATGTAAGCACTTACAAAAAACAACAGCGGAGGTAGCAAAAATGAGTAAATGTGTAAAAGAAACTGTGATTCAATTTGGAGAAGGCGGATTTCTGCGGGGCTTTGTAGACTATTTCTTTCACAAGCTCCAGGAGAAAGGTCTGTATGATGGAAAGATAGTCGTGGTTCAACCTATCGAAAAAGGGATGTGCCAGATGCTTTCGGAGCAAAATTGTGAATATAATCTATTCCTGCGGGGAATTGATAATGGACAGGTAGTTAATGAGCATACACATGTAACATCTATATCCAGGGCGTTGAATCCATATACCCAATATGAAGAATATATTTCATTGGCAGAGAATCCGGATTTAAGGGTTCTTGTCTCCAATACTACCGAGGCAGGAATTGAATACCTGGGTACAGAGAAGCTGACTGATATGCCGCCAAAATCATATCCGGCTAAACTTACTCAGTTTTTATATAAAAGGTTCAAAGCCGGTTTAAAAGGACTTATTTTACTCCCGTGTGAACTGATTGATGATAACGGGGACAATTTGAAAAAATGTGTTCTGCAGTATGCAGAGTTATGGGAGTTGGGGGACGGATTTAAAACCTGGCTGGAAAATGAAAATGATTTCTGCAGCACACTGGTAGACCGTATTGTGACAGGTTACCCACGTGACGAGGTTGAGGAGCTGACGAAGCAGATTGGTTATGAGGATAAGCTTATAGATACGGCCGAGATATTTCATCTGTGGGTTATCGGCGGTCATCATGAAGACGAACTTCCATTCCAGAAGGCCGGCTATAATATTGTCTGGACAGACGATGTTCATCCGTATAAAAAAAGGAAGGTGCGCATTCTGAATGGAGGACACACTTCCATGGTATTGGGGGCGTATCTGTACGGACTTGAGACAGTTGGAGAATGCATGAAGGATGAGAAGGTGTCTGCATTCCTTAAGAAGTGTATATTTGAAGAAATCATTCCTACAATTGGAGACACAGAGGATAATCGCAAATTCGGTGCGGCTGTTCTGGAGCGTTTCTCTAATCCATTTATCAAGCATCAGCTGCTGAGCATTGCATTAAATTCAGTAAGCAAGTTCCAGGTTAGAGTTCTTCCTACTATATTGGAGTATAAAGAAAAGTTTGGTCGTTACCCAAAGGCGCTTACGTTTTCTATGGCAGCATTAATAGCCTTCTACCGTACGGATAAGGCTAATGATGGAGATGAGATAATGCAGTTCATGAAAAAGGCCTCTGTAGAAGAAATTATGAAGCGTCAGGATTATTGGCATACCGATCTTTCTGAGATGATTCCGATGATAGAGGAATATTATGAGTTGATACAGTGCAAGGGCATGGCCGGGGCTTATGAGGTTGTATTGAGATAGTAAATCAGGATTATCATAATTATGATTTGACGGAACAGTATATCTGGAGTTATATAAACGAGCATCATCCCTGGAATAATTCCCGGGTAATGATGCTCGTAAGTTATTTCGGGATATAAAGATAACAAAATCATAATGTATTAATTCTGGTTTTTGCTGAAATATGAGGACATGTACATATATAAGTGCAATTTGCGGGTTGTATAACATCTTTGTAATAATTATGTAAGAAAATGCACAGGTAAAAGTTATGGTATTTTTGCGGAATTTATAATATACTAAGTGCGTGTGATGGAGCTGGTTAGCTTTCGACGGATGGAATTGTCGATATTACATAATTTTGTAGAAAATGCAAAAAATGCAAAAAAACTATTGATAATTTTCCTTATCCGAAGTATAATCAACTCGTAATGCAAAAAAGGAATTTCAAAAAGTATTTCAAAAAGAAAAAGGAGAGTGCATTAATTATGAGAAAGCAGACAAAGTTAGTTGCTGTATTATCAACAGCAGCACTGCTCGCTATTGGTGCATCCATGACTTCTTTCGCAGCTACAGGATGGGCTGAGGAAGACGGTACTTGGGTATATTACAACAGAGACGGCGAGAGAGCAACTGATCAGTGGAAGAAATCCGGTAACAACTGGTATTGGTTAAACAGCGATGGCGAAATGGCTATCGATCAGCTGATTGAGGACGGCGACAACTATTATTATGTAGACATCAACGGTGTTATGGCAGCTAACCAGTGGGTAGCTATCGACAACGAAGATGCAGGACAGGACAATGAGCCGGATCATTACTGGTATTACTTCCAGGCAAATGGTAAGGCTTTAAAGAATGGCGACAATGCTAAGGTTGCTCTGAAAACAATTAACGGCAAGAAGTATGCTTTTGATGACGAAGGCAAGATGCTGTACGGTTGGGTTTCTGAGGACAATGCAGAGCGCGTAGATGATACAGACGGCGACGGCTTTAAGGAAGGTACCTACTACTTCGGCGGCGAAGATGATGGTGCTATGACTGTTGGCTGGCTGCAGATGGATATCACATACGATGAAGCAACTAATGATAATGAGATTGCTCCTGTATTCAACGATGATGAGGATCAGAGCCGTTGGTTCTACTTCCAGTCAAATGGTAAGAAGGTTCAGGCTAAAGATGGCGATCTCCAGAAGAGCAAGACCATCAACGGCAAGAAATATGAGTTCGACCAGTATGGCGCTATGACAGCAGAGTGGTCTCTGGATGTTGAGGCGGCTTCTAAGAGTGGTACAAGAGACGGCTACAGCACATCAGCTACCAACAGTGTATCTGCTAAGTATGCTGAGCAGTGGAGATACTTCAACAGCGTTGAGGATGGTTCCCGTGTAAGCAAGGGCTGGTTCAAGGTAGTAGCAGCTGAGTATCTGAACTACGATAAGTATAATGATGATGAAGATGCTTGGTACTATGCAGACGGAAGCGGCAATCTGTATGCAGGCGAGTTCAAGACCATCAAGGGCAAGAAGTATGCGTTCCGTAATGATGGCCGTATGGTTGATGGACTTAAGTTTATCAATGATACTGGCAGTGGCCTGAGCGTGATTGCTGATGATGACGATACCTATCCATTCGATGATGAAGACAGATTCGATGAGAACGCACCTAAGCTTAATAAGCTTGGTTACAAGTGCTATTACTTCGGTGATGGAAATGATGGCGCTATGAGAACAAACAAGGCCACTGTTTCTATTGATGGTGATAACTTCAGCTTCTATTTCGAGAAGTCCGGCGGAAGCAAGGGTGCTGGACGTACAGGAGAGAAGGATGATAAGTTCTATCAGTCTGGTAAGCTCTTAAGAGCTGGATCTGATGAGAAGTATCAGGTGGTTAAGGCTGTTGATGATACTGATTCTCTGGGTTACGTAAAACTGGATGATGCAGACGATTTTGTTAAGGATCTTGGCAGTAACGTAACATCTACAGAAGTTACCAAAGAGAATATTTCTAAACTTGGTCTTAACAAGAAGGTTGATGATATTAAGGAACTGTATATTATCAACGACGGTAAGGGTATGGATACTGATAAGTACTTCCTGGTAAATACATCTGGTAAAGTGATTGATAGCAAGTCCAAGAACAAGGATGGCAATGACTTCCAGTACGTAGTAGCTAAGGGCGGTAAGATTATTGGTATCTACGTAGAAGATTAATTATAAATAATAAGTCGGTGTAGTCTGGCTTTAAGGGGGAAGGCGTTGTGACTGATCTATTGTATTAGTCATAGCGCTTTCTCTTTTTTATATGAAGGACATATTACCGCAAAATATAATACATAGAAAGATTTTCCTGGAGGTATTTATGATAAGAAAAAGAATCCTTATATTGGGGGCCGCAATGTTAATAGGTCTGTCAAGCACGATTCCAACATTGGCAGAGACGGCTCCGTCTATAACAATGGAAAACAGCGGGGCCTACCTTTTTACATGGCGTCCGGTAGATTATGGAAATGGACAGTCATTTGCAATCCTTGTAGGAGGGAATACCATTAACGAAAGTGATGTCATCTTGAACCGTGGCTACGATTATGGTTATACATTCCAGCCAAACAAGTATTCACGCCCATGGGGACAGGTTCCTGATTTGGTCAATGCAGGCGGTGTCTGGGCAATACCGGATAACTGGTCATCGCTTCCTGAAGGAATACAACCGACCACCCGCATTGTTTTGCTTACGAACAATAAAAATTATTCAAGCAATGAGCGTTATGTTGATGTTGTGCATTTGCCAAACGGAGTTTCTGCTTCTGAGCTGCCTCCTGAGGTCAGAAAATATCTTATTAATGTGGACGGATCAGATGCAGGAGCATATGACGGAACCATAACTTCAGGATGGATAACCGAGGGCAATCAGCGAAAATACCGTAAACCGGACGGCAATTTTGTGGCAGGCGGATGGCTCAGGGTTGATGGTGAATCCTATTATATGAATGATGAGGGTATCATGCTGGCAGATACCGTTACTCCTGACGGGATCTACGTAAATGCAAAGGGCGAGAAGACTAATTATATGCCGGGATGGAAACAGGACGAAAAAGGTTGGCGCTATCTCATGGGCACGGGCAATTATGCCGCGAATACCTGGTTCAAAGATGCAGACGGAAAATGGTATTACTTCAATATAGGAGGATATATGGTAACCGATAAGGAAACTCCTGATGGTTATTATGTAAATGCTGACGGCGTTTGGGATGGAAATGCCTCCACAATCGTGAATCAAAAGAGCGGCGGGCCTGGCGAAAACAGTGCATCCAATACCTCTCAGGAAGGTTGGGAGCAATTCGGAGACACTTGGAAATATAAATTGTCGGACGGAAGCTATGTCACCAATGCCTGGAAACAGAATACGGACGGGAAATGGTATTATTTCGGTGGGGATTCTCTCATGGTTACCAGTCAGACTACGCCGGATGGATATCATGTAGATAAAGATGGCGTGTGGGTTGAGAACGAATAAATTTCTCCCATAAAAATTCCCATGGGGAAGCGGCCCAAAGTTTGTGTAAACCTTCAAACTGATGTAAGATAAAATTACTCAGTTTGGAGGTTTATTTTATGACGAGGCCGTTAACGGATCTTGAGTTAAGATATACGGGTATGATGTCAGAGAATCTCTTGGCGGCATATCACAGAGGTGACCGGATTGCTGTCATCTGGAGGTTGCAGGTCTTTACGCTTAGCTTCAGGCATCTCCTTGTAACCATAATCATGCTCCCCAAAGTATTTATGAAATTGTAAAGTTATGTTTATTCATAAAGTTGCGGAATAAAGGGTAAAATGATATACTGTAAAATATCCTTCAAAAAATATAGGAGAGTGAATTAATATATGAAAATAGAGACAGAAGATAAGAAGTTGAAAGAAGAACAGGATTTATTAATATCCTGGAGAAGAGTGAATCAGATAATAAGTTGTGTATCGGTCATATTAGTAATTGCAGTTCTTCCGCTAGTTTTTCATAATTATTATTATGATATACTAACTGTAAAATATATTTTTTATTATGGTACGATTATTCTCATGGCGATAGTTATGTTAATTACTGCCATTATATTTTTATATAAAGATTCCCGTTACTACTCTAAAGAAAATTATAAAGTTCTAAAGAAAAAATTTAGTATAAAATCATTAAGAAGCTCAGACTGGGCGATGCTTGCTTTTTTGACTTCTGTTACAATTTCTACATTTCAATCTGATTATTTTTATGAATCATTCTGGGGAAATGAAGGAAGATTTATGGGAATGTTTTTTACTCTGTTATATACTGTAAGTTTTTTTGTCATCAGTCATTGCTTGAAATTTAAACAGTGGCTGCTTGATGTCTTTTTGGCTACGGGAATGATTGCCTGTATCATAGGCATTGGGCATTTTTTTAGATATGATCCAATAGGTTTTAAAAACGGAATTTCGCCATATGAATACCCTATGTTTGTATCCACGATTGGTAACATTAACACCTATACATCTTATGTAGCTCTTATTTCAGCTATTGCTGCTGTTTTGTTTTCAATCGAAAAGAATAAATATAAAAGAATATGGTATTTATTTACTGTCATTATATCATTGTTTGCATTGATTACAGGTATGAGTGATAATGCATATTTGACTTTAATGGCACTTTTCGGCCTGCTTCCCTTATACCTATTCAATAGTTTGGACGGTTTTAAGAAATACATGGTATTAGTATCAATTTTATTTTCAGAGTTTCAGTTTATTGATACCATTAGTCACAAATTCCCTAATCATGTATTGGAGATTAACGGTTTGTTCAATGTTATTGTTGAATATGACAGATTACCATATTTTGTAATTGGATTATGGGGGATTTGTATTATTCTGTATATATTAAAAGCTTGTATTAAAAAGGAAAATGTTCTAAACAGAGTAAGTAATATTGGAAGGTGGATTTGGCTGTGTATAATTGTTTTAGTTGTTTTAGCGGGCTGTTATATTCTTTATGATGCGAATATAGCAGGTAATACGGATAAATATGGTTCTTTGAGTGGATATCTTGTTATAAATGATGATTGGGGAACGCGAAGAGGATATATCTGGAGGATTGGAATGGAAAGTTATTCGAAATTTCCTGAAATTCATAAAATATTTGGTTATGGACCAGACACATTTGGGATTATTACGGTTAATAATTATTATGAGGAGATGATTAGCAGATATAATATAAAATTTGATAGTGCTCATAATGAATATTTGCAGTATCTTATCACTATAGGAATTGTTGGGCTTGTAGCTTATGTGTCTTTACTGTTTACATCCATTATGGAAATGATACGGGCATCGAAGAAGGAGCCGGTAATAATGGCAATTATATTTGCTGTTGTATGCTATGGGGTTCAAGCAACGGTTAATATAAGTGTCCCTATAGTAGCGCCCATAATGATGACATTATTAATGGTGGGAGTATCAGCTTCGGGAGATATAAATAAAGAATCCCTTCATAAGCTATAGTCTGTGATGAGAGACAGGCTGTTAGTGTTAATTATTCTGATGAAATATCCAGTTCTTCCATTTTTTTATTTGCAGTGATAGTTGCGGTTATAGATTTTAAATGATATACTGTATTGAGATTTATAGGGCAGGAATCATGAGAAGTATAAAAATGAATTTTGCATGGGAGCTCTCACGATGTATAAAGAGTACTCAGTTTTGATGTCTGTTTATCAGAAAGAATATCCGGAGTATCTTCGGGCAGCAATTACCAGTATAGTCAACCAGACTTTAAAAGCAAAAGAGTTTGTTTTAGTTTGTGATGGTCCATTGACAAATGCATTAGAGCAGGTATTGGATGAATTCTCAAATATATTAATTCTGGTAAGGCTGGAAAAGAATGTTGGACTAGGAATGGCCCTTGCAGAAGGAATGCGCTATTGCAACTGCGAGTGGATTGTTCGCATGGATAGTGATGATATTGCATTTCCAGACCGATGTAAAAAACAAATTATATATGTTCAACAGCATCCGGAAATAGATGTATTAAGTGGAACGGTGGCGGAATTTGAGGGAAGTGCATTAACGGCGGAAGAGGCTAAGCAGCAGGTAGTGTCCTTAAAGTTTGTACCGGAGACAGACAGGGAAATTGCTGAATATATAAAATTTCGTAATCCAATTAATCATCCCTGCGTTATGTTCCGTAAATCAAAAGCAGCTGCGGCGGGAGGATATCAGCAGTGCCACATGTTTGAAGATTATGATTTATGGGTAAGAATGTTTAAAAACAAGTGTGTATTTGCAAATTTGACTGATACGATACTATATATGCGTGTTAATAATATGCATATGCGAAGAGGTGGGATATCTTATGCAAAGGCGGTACTACATTTTTGGTCGAGAATGTATAGACAAAAGATGATTGGCTTACCTCAATATATATTTATAATAGCTTTACGAATAATAATAAGCTTGTGTCCAAATCAATTCCGAAAGATGGTTTATGATAAGAGACTAAGGAATCATTCATTATGAAAAAAGAGAAAGTAAATAGTCGCCAATTTGAGCAGTATAAAAGAATCGTAAAGTTTTTAAGTTCTTCTGTAATTGTATTGCTTGAATTAGCAATTTATTATTATGTTTGGATGAATTATTACAATAAGAATATGACGATTGCTTTCTGGCGGCGAGGAAATTGGCTTGTAACAGGGGAGTACCTTGTGTTGTCGCTCATCCTCCATCGCCTTTATGGCGGACTGAAGGTAGGGATATTTAAATACTGGAATCTTGTTTATTCTCACATGATTTCTATTTTGGGTGTAAATCTATTTTCTTATGTACAGGTTGTTTTGTTCGATAAGAAAATGCATAATCCAACGGCAATCATTGTTATGACAGTGGTGGACCTGGCAATAGTTATGATATGGGCATTTGCATTCAAAAAATTGTACGTGTTCCTTTTTCCGAGGAGACGTCTGTTGCTGGTTTATGGAAAGAATCCGATGTTTCATTTAATGAATAGGATTGATACAAGGGAAGATAAATATGAAATAGCCATGAAGATATCTATTGATGATGGTATTGAGAAGATTATCAGCTTGGCGGAAGAATATGATGGTGTTATTATCGGTGATATTTCTGCCGGATTCCGGAATCAGTTGGTGAAATTGTGTTATGCAAATAACATTCGGAGTTATACTGTTCCTAAGATTAGTGATATTCTTTTAAGAAGTTCAGTTGAACTGAATATTTTTGATTCTCCATTGTATTTATCACGGAATTTTGATGGACTTGCTTTGGACCAGGCATTTGTAAAAAGAGCGATGGATATTGTTATTGCATCATTAATGCTAGTGGTCAGTAGCCCTTTTTTTGTGGTAATCGCAGCTTTAATAAAAGGCACGGATCATGGACCGGTATTTTATACACAAAAGCGACTGACAAAAGGCGGAAAGATATTTTCTATATATAAATTCAGAACCATGATAGTTAATGCTGAAAGCAAGAGCGGACCTGTAAAAGCTGGAGAGAGGGATGCAAGAGTTCTGCCTGTCGGACGATTCTTAAGGGCAACCAGATTGGATGAACTGCCACAGCTTCTAAATATTATAAAAGGAGATATGAGTTTAGTTGGCCCAAGGCCAGAAAGACCGGAACTGGCAAAAGTCATAACAAAAAACATTCCTGAATTTACATATAGGTTAAAAGTAAAAGCTGGTCTGACAGGATATGCTCAGATTTACGGGCGTTATTGTACGACAAGTTATGATAAATTAAAACTTGATTTAACCTATATAAGAAAGTATTCGATTTGGCTTGATTTACAATTAATTCTTATGACAATAAAAGTACTATTTATGCGAGAGTCAACAGATGGATTTGAAGATGGTAAATGGGAAGATCCAGCACTGAAGGGATAAATGGAAAGATAATGAATGATAAAATATTAACTGTAGTAGTTCCGACATACAATGCGGAGAACTATTTGAGAGATAACCTGAATGCTTTTATTTATGAAGATATACTGCCGGATGTTGAGATTTTGATTATTAACGATGGTTCTAAAGATAAGTCTCTGGATATAGCGATGGAATATGTTCAACGTTATCCGGATAGTTTTAATGTGATTACAAAAGAAAATGGGGGCCATGGGTCAGGTATCAATTGTGGTATTCAGAATGCTACAGGTAAGTATTTTAAAGTGGTAGACGCAGATGATTGGATTGAAGCAGATGCATTTAGAAAATTATTGCAGAGCTTAAAACGGATGGACGCTGATGTAATATATTCAGGGTTTTTATGGGTGTTTAATCAGGGACAGGGGGATAAGAACCTGTTTAGGAAGAAAGCAGAGATTAGTCAGCCATTTATAGGGGTGCTTTATGAACATAATTATGATTTTGACGAAATTGCAGATAAGCTTTACATGAAAATGCATAATATGACAATTAAAACAGATATTTTAAGAAAACATCATATATTAATTGATGAAAATTGCTATTATGTAGATACGGAGTATATTACGTATCCAATACCATATGTTAAAACAATCAGTTTTGTAAATGAATTTGTGTATATGTACCGGATAGGCAGACAGGGTCAGAGTGTTGGAATTGAAAAGATGCAGCAGAATGAGACAAATTATGATAAAGTACTTCGATCACTATTTGACTTTTACTTACAATTAGGAAGAGAGATACCCTGTTCATATGAAAAGAAGAGGTATATAGAAAGAATTATTGCAAGGGTAGTAGCGGGAAAAATCAAGATTATGCTGAGTTTTCCCGCCACTAGGGGGAAAAAGAAAGAGCTGCAGACATTCGACGATAAATTGAAGAAAAATTACCCGAATATATATGATGAAAATATTAATAAAGCTATAGCTATATTGCGAAAAAGCAGATATTTTTTGTATTATCCAATTAGTTTTGCTGTCAGAAGAAAATTTTCTTGAGAGTATTCAGGGGTAACCATTAACCATACATGTAGGATGGGAACGTCTATGATTCAATTACAGAGTATTTTGCTGCCAGATAAAGAGGTCTGTGAGATATCTGAGTTGTATTACCATAAAAAAGGTAATCGCATCGATTATAATGGATATTTTAATTTGTTTTATGTAGAAAAGCGAAAGAAATACACAGACATAGAAAATCTTAAGATATCAATCCGCCTATGCGGATATGAAAAGTTGGTTCTTGTACATGATGGGATTGACGTAAAGGAAGTGGCTCTTGAACCAAAAAGATATAAAGAATATTTGATTGATTTTCCTTATAGCGATTATAATAAGGGATGTTTTTGGGTTGCTTTGTATGAAGATAAAAGTAGCCCGGAAAAAGGGATAAATGGATATTATGTTACTGACCCAATGAATTACACCCCTAGAAAGGTCAATATAGGGGTTGACATTTGTACATTTAGAAGAGAAGAGTATGTTGCAAGAAACCTGAAGCAATTAAAAGAAAAAATTTTGAGTAATTCCAATTTAAATGTTTCAAATCATATCGGTATATATATTATTGATAATGGACAAACTTTGCAGGATTGTAAGGCAGTCCAGCTTATAGTGCGGGAATGTAACGATAAAGTAACTGTTGTACCTAATATAAACGCAGGCGGAGCAGGTGGCTTCTCCAGAGGGATGATAGAAATCCTAAAAAAGAAAGACTTGGAGGATTTTACACACATTTTATTAATGGACGATGATGCAATCGTAGAGCCGGATTTACTTGTCCGGATTTATGGTTTTCTTTCCACTATAAAACAAACCTGGAAAGATATCACGATTGGCGGAGCTTTGTTAAGAGAAGATTATCCGTATTTGTTGTTGTGCGCTGGGGAGTGGTGGAAAAAGGGAAAAACGGTAAATACAGAAGCTAATCTTGATTTGAGAACGCTGAAAGCAGCCTCAAACGAATATCTCACTGGCACTGGAAAGGAATATGACGGTCAATATTCGGGGTGGTGGTGTTGTTGTTTTTCTTTAAATGTGGTTAGAAGTGATAATATGCCCATACCATTATTTATTCATCGAGATGATATTGAGTTTGGGCTGCGCAATGCAAAGTACGGGATTACGTTTTTAAATGGTGTGGGAGTTTGGCACAGGGGATTCGAGTACACGATTGATGCTAATAGTTATTATGATACCAGAAATACATTGATTGAATTGGCGATAAATAAGGAGAAGGGTAAAAAAAGAATCGCTATGCAGGTGGTTTTAAAATCATTGTCAGCAGCAGCGGTTCGTTTGACCTATAAAGAAGCACATTTGGTATATAGAGGCATACTTGACTTTTTAAGAGGACCTGCATGGCTTTATGGCCAAAAGCCGGAAAAGCTAAATACAGAGATACGTCATATGGCCTGCCAAATGTATTCGATGGAAGATTTGAAAAAGTATTTGACAAAATGGGAGTTTATTCTTGCTGAAAAACAGATTAGAGAGTATCAGAGAAACATGGGAGCTGATACTATGAAACAAGGTAAGATGCCTAAGGCGAAAGCGACTATTTGGCATTATCTAACTTTAAATGGATGGATTTTGCCAGCGAAACGAAAACATATAAAAGTGATTGCTACTTCAGAATCACCGTTTGAGACTTTCCGCGAAAAGACAGTAGTTTGGTATGAACCGCAGAACGGTAAGGTTTATCTTACACATAAACGGTATAAAGAACTATTTCGAGTGTTGTGGTTGTGTGTCAAATCAATTGTGATTTTATGGAGGGCGTTTGATAAGACGACGGTTAATTATCAAGAACATATAGGAGACATTACTACCCAGGCAGCATGGGAAAAGTATCTTGGGCTTAATTGAAATAGGGAGAAAATTAGATGAAGAGGTTAGGCAGTAGACTAGAAACGTTTAAACGATATCGTCCATTAATGGAGCAATTAGTTATAAAGGATATTAAGCTGAAATACAGAAGAAGTTTTTTGGGGTATATTTGGAGTATTTTGAATCCGTTAATGATTATGTCTATAATGGTCATTGTATTTAGCCAGATGTTTCGGTTTGATATAAAGAATTATCCGGTATATTTGATTATTGGTTCTACCATGTTTAGTTTTATGACGGATGCTACGACCCAGGCCATGTGGTCAATTACGGGGAATGCGGCATTATTAAAGAAGACTTACGTTCCTAAATATATTTTTACTTTATCTAAGGTGAGCAGCTGCTTTGTTAATACTTTGTTTTCACTGGGAGCCATGCTTATTGTGTTCATTGTTTGCAGAGTAAATTTTAACATTAATATGTTGTGGATTCCAGCTATATTACTACAAATTTATGTTTTCAGTGTTGGTGTAGGATTTTTTTTAGCACAGGGGACAGTGTTCTTTCGTGATATACAGCATATTTACTCTGCTGTTACTACAGCATGGATGTATTTAACACCCATCTTTTACCCCATTAACCAATTACCAGAAAACATACAATGGATTATCAAGCATGTGAATCCAATGTATGCGTATATTACGCAATTTCGGACGATTGTTTTGGATGGATTATTTCCGGATGTTAGATTGATATTCTATGGCTTTACTGTTGCGGGTATTTCCTTAATATTGGGAAGCATAGTTTTTCTAAAAACGCAGGATAAGTTTATTTTGTATATTTAGGTTGGTGGGATGATGAATCAATATAATAGTGAGAATATCGTAGTTTCAGTGAATGATGTTACAGTTAGGTTTAATATGGCATCAGAACGCATAGACAATTTAAAAGAATATTTTGTTAAAATCGTTAAAAGGGAATTGATGTTTAAAGAATTTTTGGCTTTGAAAAATATTTCTTTTGAAGTGAACAAGGGTGAGGCATGGGGAATAATCGGAACGAACGGTTCCGGAAAATCTACGTTGCTGAAGGTAATATGCGGAATCTTAAAACCATATAGAGGCAGCCTGACTGTTAATGGGACAATAGCTCCGCTTATTGAGCTGGGGGCCGGATTTGACGGTGATTTGACGGCAAGAGAAAATATTTATCTGAACGGCGCGGTACTTGGACATGACAAACAGTTTATGGAGACACACTTCGATGAAATTATCGACTTTGCAGAGCTAAAGGATTTTCTGGATATGCCGATTAAAAACTTTTCTTCTGGTATGGCAGCAAGATTGGGATTTTCTATTGCGACGGTTGTAAAGCCCGACATATTAATTTGCGATGAGGTTCTTGCGGTAGGAGATTATGCGTTCCAAAGAAAATGCGAACGGCGTATGTCCGATATGAGAGACGCAGGAACTACCTTGCTGTATGTTTCTCATTCTATGGAGTCGGTAAGAAAAATCTGTGATCATGCGCTTTGGCTGGATAAAGGCATTGTAAAAGCAAGCGGAGAAATACGAACGGTTGCCAGAGCGTATCTAAATAGTCTGAGTGGAGTGCCGGATGTCAAAGAGAATATTAACAGAATAGAGGAACTATCAGATGATAGCTGCAAATCATTGAGTATATTTTGCTCACCAGAGGCAAGGAGAAAAGGGACGGGGCTGGTTCGTTACACAAGCATTGAATTATTAAATGGTGAAGGAGTTTCAAGTGCATGTTTTGAAACGGGAGACAAGATTACAATCCGTTTTCAATATGCAGGCAAAGTTGCCAATACCCCTTTAAGCTTTGCTTTTGGAATTGTGTCAAAGGATCACATCCCTATTTATCGCACTTCTACAAGACTCGAATACGATAAGATGGTTTTAACAGCTAATTCGGGCATGTTAACCTGTACATTAGAGTCAAATAAGCTGTTGGATGGACAGTATTATTTTGAGGCACGTATATGGGGGGAGAATGAGATTCTACATGATAGTGTTACTGACTTTATATTGCTTGATATAAAGACCAGGCTGATAAGGGAGCGTGGCTTTTTGCAGATGGACCATACATGGAATATGTATCCTGAATCCTCCTTTTTTGAAAAGGAGATACGAAAAGGATTTGAAGTTTCAGAAATGAGAAAGCATATCTGGGCTATTGAGTTAGATATGGCAAATCGCTTAATAACTGTGTGCAGAGAAAATAATTTAAGAATTTTTGCAGATGCAGGAACTATGCTGGGAGCAGTCAGGCATAAGGGATTTATTCCATGGGATGATGATATGGATTTTGCTATGTTTCGGGAAGATTATGATAAACTGTGCGCAATCGCTCCTAGATATTTCCAAACACCATATTTTTTTCAGAATGTATATACTGATAAAAAATATATACATGGTCATGCACAGATAAGGAATAGCTTTACGACAGGTATACTGGTAGGAGAAGAAGACAAAGAATTTAATCAGGGTATTTTCATTGACTTGTTTGTATTAGAAAGTGTATCAAGCGATAAAGAACGGCTTGAGCGTCAGAGATATGAATGCGGAGTGATTAAGGAGTGCATTTATGCGTTAGAGCAGGGAGAAAAGTATAGCTGGCCGGAAAAGTTTGAGGTTCCAGAGGATTTAAAGGAAAACCTTACTGTAAGAAAATGTTGGAATTATATTGATAAGATGTTTCGTGAGGTGCCATTGAGTTCGACGAATCAGGTTGCGCCACTAAATTTTATATTTGATACAGAAAAGCGGATTCGCGATAAGCATATTTATGACAAAACAATTATGATGGATTTTGAATATGTGCAGCTGCCTGTGCCGGCTGGGTATCATCAGTATTTGTCAAGTCGCTATGGAGATTATATGACACCACAGAATATACCGAACACTCATGGGGAAGTTATTTTTGATGTGGAGACACCTTATGATGAGTATTTAAAGAGGATACACGCAAAATAGAATTAACAATATATAAAGGAAGGTAGACTATTATGCCATTAATATCAGTTATTATGCCGACATATAAGGTGGAGGAATATTTACCGCAGTGCCTGGAGAGTGTAATGAACCAGGATTTTCAGGATATAGAGATTATTCCTGTAGATGATGGTTCACCAGATTCATGCGGCGCTATTATTGATAAGTATGCAAGTCAGGATAAGAGAATTCACCCAATTCATCAAAAAAATGGAGGATATGGAAAAGCTGTTAATGCAGGAATGGCTAAAGCTTCTGGAAAGTATATTGCTATTGTTGAAACGGATGATTATATTGAACCAGATATGTTATCGGTATTGTACAGGGTAGCAGAAAAGTATCAGGCATCAGTTGTAAAGGCAGGATTTAGAAAACTATATTCAGATGGTGGAGAATGTATTGTACATCCCCCATTTCTATTTTATGAATCTGAAATTAAAGTTGAACCACAATATAGCAATGATTTGATGGTCATGGAATCGTCCATATGGGCGGCATTGTATAAAAGAGAATTTTTAGAGCAGTACAATATTAAGGTGTTAGAATCTTCCGGAGCAGCATACCAGGATGTTGTTTTCAAGTTTATGGTATATTCAATGGCAGAATCAATTATATGCATTGATAAGCCGGTATACAATTATCGGGTGATGACAGCTAATTCGTCTAGTAAATCAGCAAAAAACTGGGATGTTCAGTTTAAGAATTATGAAGTGATTAAGCAGTGGCTTGCGAAGAATGAAAAATTTGGTTCTTTTAGAGATGCGTTTTATTTACATGCATACTTTGATTTTATATTTCATTATAACAGGCTTTCCGAAGAATCGCAGGAGCAGTTTATTGAGCGGGCAAGGGAGTTTTATAGTGAAGGAAAAAGGAACGGCGTTGGAGCTGAAAATGCAAGATTTTCTGATAGTGCGGTTAGGCAATATTATTGGGATGTAGTTTATCCATTTTTAATGGGTTTAGATAAAACAACGGCGGATAGAGAAAAAAAGTTAAGTGTTACTGATGCTCAATACTGGAGAAACATTGTAAAAGATATATTACGTAATTGTTATCATACAAAAGCGGGAATTCGGATATGGGATAAAATTAATAGTTTTATTCATCGCCCTTTTATATGGAATAAAATTAATGAAGGCGGATATAGCTCTTATGCTTCCAATCAATTGCAAAGCCTGAATTTTGATAACGGTATTTTTGAGTTGGACCCGGTTTGTGGGGAGAAGACAGCCTTGGTCATGGTGCCATGGTACCTGCCCAATGCAGCTATTCATTATATTGAACAAATAGCTATCACAATGAAAAAGAAGGGATATAAATTACATTTGTTTATATATTGGGAACAATATGCTCCGCAAAATGTTAATAGGAATGTATGGGATCGTGTTTTTTTTCAACATGCGAGCAATCCTTATTTTTCCCATTCAAATTATTCTGAAAACCGTATGGATGCGGATCACATTGATGACTGGGTTGATGCGGATTTCTTACAGTCTATAGTTAGACTAAATGAGCACTATAAATACTCCGCATGTATGGCTAATTATTTATTTTATTCGAAAGCTTTTGACGTGCTTTCTCCTGCGGTTAAGAAAATTTTATGCACACATGATAAATTTGCTAATCATAATAAATCATTACATAATGCAGGCTATCCAGAGTGGAGTTTTTGGTTTGGTGTGGGTACTGAAGAAGAGGAAGCCAGAGCTTTGCGCAGGGCAGATGTTGTTCTTGCGATACAAGAAGATGATTGCAAGTACTTTAGAAGAATCGTAAATAATGAGGTTAAAATTATTACATTTCCATTTATACCAGATAAACATCAAATAAAATATAAAGGCATTGAAGACAAAGATGTGATGACAGTAGGCTATATTGCTTCATCGAATCCTCCGAATTATTTTTCAATTAAAAAGATTATTGCTGAACTAGAAGGAACCCATAATATACATTTATATATTGCAGGAAGTATCTGCGATATGTTAAAAGAGAAGGACACCTCTAGTTCAGTTACAGTACTTGGGCGGATATCTTCTTTAGATGAATTCTACTCCTCTTATGATTTATATCTGAATCCAGACACGTTTTATTCAGGATTGAAGTGTAAAACATTGGAAGCTCTGTCCTATGGTGTTGGAATTGTGTGTACAAAAGTTGCAAGTACTGGAATCGGGCTAGTTCAGGAGTACCACTTATTAGATACTGAAAAAGATTGCGCTCAATATCTACTTAATCTTTCAACCAAAGCATATGAAGAACGTGTTAATATAGTGTGTTTGATGAAGGAAGAAAGTTGTGAAAAATATGATGAGTTCTGTGAAAAGTATCCGATTGATGATTTAACAGAGGAAATGCTTGGTATTTGATTTTAAGTTCATTGCTTAAAGAACAAGAATTGGTAAAGACGATGATAAAAATAAAAAGAGGCTTGTTAATGTTGCTTTTAATTATTTCTATAGGGTGTATTTGCTTGCTTGTATTTTATAATATTTGCAGGAAGGGTAATAGTGCAGCATCAAGCGGATTTATTAAATATCATATTATTGCGCATAACATGGGGGGTGGGGTGGACTCGAAAGAAGGATTTGAAAATGCATATGCCAGGGGAACACGGCTATTTGATGCGGACCTTCGATTTTCAAAAGATGGAGAATTGATTTTGTGTCATGAATGGGAGGGGGTATCAGGGTATTTTTCATTTAGTAAAGAAGATATCTATTATAATGATATAAATGTGGGGCAGGTTGAGCGTTCTTTACTGCCAAGTAAAGAAGAGTTTTGCAAAACAAAAATCGATAATCAGTATACAATGATTTCATTTGCTGATGTAGTTGAACAGATGAAAGAATGGAAAGATATCTACATAGTTTGTGATGCAAAAGAGGATGTTGAAGAAACATATTTGAGTGTATGTAAAACGGCAGATTATAATCCAGATGTTTTAAATCGTATTGTAGTGTCTTTATATCGGGCAGATGATTTCGATATCGTTAAAGACATATACCCATTTAAACATCTTGCCATTAGGCAGTATGAAAATCTTCCGCGCAGTGCCGATGAAATTATAAATATCTGTAAAGAAAAACAGATAAATATTGTTAATGTAGGTACCGCTTACTGTGATACAGACACAATAAAGGCATATAAAGAAAATGGATTACAGGTTTATGCCGCAGTCGTGAATGATATTTCATATTTTGATAAGTTGAGAGATATCGGAGTTGATGGAATTGTGTCAGACTTTATTTATGAGGACATGATAGATGCAAAGTAATAAAAAAGAGGATTCATATTTGTGTAAATATAAAGTGGGCTATACAACGGGGACATTTGATTTGTTTCATGTTGGACATTTGAATCTTCTCGAAAGGGCAAAACAACAATGTGAATATCTCGTGGTAGGGGTAAGTACGGATGCGCTGGTTGCGGAATATAAAGGAAGAGCCCCCATTATTCCATTCGAGGACAGGATAAGAATTGTAGCTGCCTTGAAATGTGTTGATGGAGTGATACCTCAGGAAAGTATGGATAAAATTATCGTATGGAATAAAATTCATTTTAATGTTTTATTTCATGGGGATGACTGGAAAAACACACCACTGTATAATGAAACTGAAAGACAATTACAAGAGAAGGGGGTAGATTGTATATATTTTCCTTACACGAAATCTATATCCAGTAGAGATATAAGAGAAAGGATAGAAAGAAAAAGTTAGATTTGAGACTGTGGGATTACTGTGGAACAGTTAGGAGCAAATAAATATGAAACTTTATTATATTCCGGTGATATCCTTTTACATTTTTACATTTTTAAAACAGTTTTATATTTTACCTTCTGGATCGATAGGAATTGGTGATATGTTCCTTGCGGCATCAGGCGTCTTTTTAATAATCCAGACAATTTGCAGTAGAAAAAGATTTTTCTATAAAATCGACATTCCATGGTATGTATTTATAATTGCTGTATGCATAATTAATGGATTCTATTACTGCTATAACCAAAATGGTCAGTTCCTTCTTTTTACTCTTTATTGGATGTATGTTACTATGGCCATATGGATATTCCGTACGCTGGCCTCAGAACAGTTCCTTTTTGGACTTGGTATAGTCTGCCAGATTAATCTTCTGGTTCAGACTATCATCTATTTTTTAGGCAAAGGTCGTTATTTTCATGAAAACTGGGGTGGCTCCAGGTTTATGGGTACATTTAACGACCCCAATCAATTTGCGTTTTTTATTCTCACAATGTTATTGATTTTAGTTTTAATATATCTGAGAAATCAGCAAAAGAAATATATCTGGTTATTTTGGGCGGATGCAGTTTTCTTAATTGGGGTTTCCAAATCAACAGGGGTTTTTACAGGGCTTTTAACATTGATAGTACTCTTGGCGGGATGCTTGATTTGGAAAAATTATAAGAAATCAAAATGTAAAACACTCTGGAATATTAGTTTGCTTTTAGGGGCTGTTTTTATTATGATGGCATTATATTATATATGGCCTAAAGCAGACTTCGATATTTCTTTAACAGATTATACATTACTTGATAGAATTCGGCAAAAAATATGGAAGTTTTCTCATGGAAATTTAGCGGATTTATTATATGATCGAAGCGCTGAACGGCTGGTTCTTCATCCCAAGTATCTCCTGTATGGAGCTGGTGAAGGAATGTTTGAACGTTTTCTTCCGGGCGATTATGTTAATCAAATCACACCAGGGGTCTTTGATGTTGTACGTGTCAATGAAATTCATTCCAGTTTATTTTCAGTGTGGTTTTCATATGGCATCTTTCCTCTTTTGGAGCTTCTTTATTGGGGCGGAAAAAATATTCGATTCTGTGATAAGTGGCAGCTAATAGTAGTTATGGCTTTAATAGTGGAGAGCTTTTCGCTAATGAATTGCAGGCAGCCTTTCTTCTGGTTTATTATAATATTTGCTAGCTGTTATAAAAAGATGGGGCGAGAAAGACAGGATAAAGGTGGTGTTTTTTTAAACTAGCATCCCAGGCCCCCTTGGCAGGCCAGGAGAAACAACAAAAGCAGAAAAGCGCTGCTACGGCATGGGCATCAATTCGATGATAATACTTGCTGGCTGAGTCCGATAGAGGCTTAATCAGCAGACACTAATTTAAGAGGAGAAATTATATGTATGACTATTTAGTGGTAGGTGCGGGCCTTTATGGAGCAGTATTTGCACATGAGGCATTAAAAAAGGGGAAAAGGGTTTTAGTTATTGATAAGAGACCTAATATCGCTGGAAATATTTATACTGAGGAAATCGAGAAAATTAATGTGCATAAATATGGTGCACATATTTTTCATACAAATAATAAGCAGATATGGGAATACGTAAATCAGTTTGCGGAATTCAATCGTTTTACAAATTCACCAGTGGCAAATTATAATGGTGAATTATATTCACTGCCTTTTAATATGTATACTTTTAATAAAATGTGGGGAGTCGTGAAACCGGAAGAGGCAGAAGCTAAAATTGAAGAGCAGAAAAAGAGGGCGGGAATTAAGGAGCCGAGAAACCTCGAAGAACAGGCGATTAGTTTGGTTGGCACGGATATTTATGAAAGATTGGTGAAGGGCTATACTGAAAAACAGTGGGGAAGGCCGTGCTCTGAACTTCCTGCATTTATTATTAAACGGCTGCCAGTGAGATTTACTTTTGATAATAATTATTTTAATGCATTATTTCAGGGAATTCCTATAGGTGGATATACTAAAATGGTTGCCAATATGCTGGAAGGTGTAGAAGTTAAATTATGCACAGATTATCTGGAAAATAAGGAAGCGTATGAAAAGATCGCGATGAAAGTTATTTATACAGGTCCTATTGATGCATACTATAAATTTCAGTTAGGAACATTAGAATATCGTTCTATTCGTTTTGAAACAGAGATACTAGATAAACCTAACTTTCAGGGAAATGCGGTAGTGAACTACACGGATGCTGAGACTCCATGGACACGGATTATAGAACATAAATGGTTTGAAATGGGGACGCAGCCCAAAACAGTTATTAGCCGTGAATACAGTTCTGAATGGAAACGTGGTGATGAACCATATTATCCAGTGAATGATAAAAAAAATGGGGCATTATATGCAGAGTACAGAAAACTAGCGGATCAGGAAAAGAGGGTTTTGATTGGTGGAAGATTGGGTGAATATAAATATTATGATATGGATGCTGTCATTTATTCCGCATTAGATATGTGTGCCAGAGAATTATCGGTGAATTAGTGTAGCCAATCCCCAAATTGATGTCAGTATATGCATGTGCGGTTCAGTCCTGCGCGAGAAGCCAGTCGCGCAGGGTTGCTCTTAATTGGTGGTGTTAAAGAACTTAGTGTTATAAGAAGCCGTCAAAGTGATAGGTCAGAGGTACAGACAGCGGCAACAACCGATTTTTTATATACATCAAGGCCAATTGATTCATGTATTGTCTGTGCCGGACGGCAGGAACGACGCGAGGAGGGCATGCTGTTCGGCATGTTTGGAAGTTTGTGTTTGGAGGTAAATAGGGATGAATATAACAGCGTTAATAATGGCCGGAGGGCGCGGAGAACGTTTTTGGCCTAGAAGCCGGAGAAATATGCCAAAACAGTTTCTGACCATTACAGATGATGGTAAGACGATGATTCAGCTGACTGTTGAGAGAATAGCTTCATTGGTAAAGATGGAGGATATTTATATTGCAACAAATAAAGACTATAGGAAGCTGGTACTTGAGCAGCTTCCAGGTATACCGGAGGAAAATATACTGTGTGAGCCTGTAAGCCGTAATACAGCACCTTGTATTGGACTGGGGGCTGTGCACATCGCCAAAAAGCATAAAGATGCCCTGATGTTAGTTTTACCTTCTGATCATTTGATTAAATTTAATAAAATGTTTGTATCTACATTAAGAGATGCCTGCCGTATAGCGGAAATGGGAGATAATCTGGTTACCATTGGCATCATGCCTGATTATCCGGAAACGGGATATGGGTATATTAAGTTTAATAATCATGAAATGGAGGGCCGCGCATATAAAGTAGAACGGTTTGTGGAAAAGCCAAGCCTGGAGGCAGCGAAAGAATATCTGGCTACGGAGGAGTATTTGTGGAATAGCGGGATGTTTATTTGGAAGGTTTCCTCTATTTTGAAAAATATAAAGAAATTTATGCCTGCTATGTACAAAGGACTGGAGCAAATACAGTCTGCTATCGGTACAGATGAGCAACAGATGGTGTTGGAACAGGAATTTAATAAAATGGAATCCCAGTCCATTGACTACGGCATAATGGAACGGGCAAAAGATATCTATATATTACCAGGTGCTTTTGGATGGGATGATGTAGGCTCCTGGCTGGCAATTGAGCGTATTAAAAAATCAAATGAATTTGGAAATGTAGTGGATGGAAATGTCATTACAGTAAATACTCATAATTGTATAATTCAGGGAGACAGAAAACTGATAGCTGCTGTTGGCCTTAAGGACATAGTTGTGGTAGATACGGAAGACGCTATTTTGATTTGTGAAAAGGATAGTACGGGGGATATAAAAAGGGTATTAGAGAATTTAAAGATTTGTAACCGTGATGAATATATATAGACGAATTAAGGAGCAGGGTAAGGTGACAGAGAGAGCAAGGGACACATACAAATACTGGCTTAATCAGAATCTGGAAGATATTGAGCTTACAAAAGAATTGGAGGCAATCAGCCAGGACGCAAAGGCCATCGAAGAACGTTTTTACAAAGATTTGGAATTTGGGACCGGAGGCTTAAGGGGGATAATGGGAGCTGGGACCAACCGTATGAATGTTTATACAGTTGCCAGAGCCACCCAGGGATATTGCAGTTATTTGAAAAAAAATTATTCTGGGGAAATTCATGTCTCCATAGCATATGACAGCCGATTAAATTCAGAATATTTCGCCAGAACTGCAGCAGGTGTGTTTGCTGCAAATAAAATCATAGTTCACATATATCCGGAATTAATGCCGACTCCCTCGCTGTCATTTGCAATACGGCAGCTGCACTGTAATGGCGGCATTGTTATTACGGCAAGCCATAATCCTTCAGAATATAATGGCTATAAGGTGTACGGAAAAGACGGATGCCAGATAACGACTGGGACTGCAAAGGAAATTCAGAAGGAAATAAGCCGGGTTGACATGTTTGCAGATGTGGCTCGGATGTCATTTGAGAAGGCTCAGGCAGAAGGCTTGGTTGTCTATATTGGCAAAGAAACAGTAGATGCATTTATTCAGGCTGTTTCAGAACAGGCATTATGCGATGCGGGAATGAAAAAGGATATATCTATTGTTTATACTCCGTTGAATGGAGCTGGAGGGTATTGTGTTAAGAGAGTGTTGAAGGAAAATGGTTTTCAAAATGTTTATGCCGTAAAGGAACAAGAAATGCCGGATGGATGTTTTCCAACTTGTCCCTATCCGAATCCTGAAATTGAGCAGGCGATGGAATTGGGAATTCGCGATGCAAAGCGTTTGAACTGTGATTTGCTGCTGGCAACCGACCCGGATTGTGACCGGGTCGGTGTGGGGGTAAAGTCTGGATGTAAATATTTGCTGTTAAGCGCCAATGAAATCGGTATGCTACTGCTTGAGTATATCTGCAAACAAAGGAATGCCGGCGGCAGTATGCCCTGCCGGCCTCTTATGATGAAGACCATAGTTACCATCGATATGGCTGAGCGGATTGCATCTGATTATGGGGTAGATACAGTGAATGTGCTGACTGGCTTTAAATATATTGGGGAACAAATAGGACTTTTGGAGGAAAAGGGAGAGGAAGAACGGTTTATATTTGGATTTGAAGAAAGCTATGGATATCTGTCCGGCAGCTATGTCAGGGATAAGGATGGTGTAGGTGCTTCCCTTTTGATTAGCGAAATGGCGGCATATTATAAAAACCAGGGAAAAGGATTAAAAGAAGTACTGGATGAATTATATGCAAAATATGGATATTGTCTCAATACCCTTCACTGCTATACCTTTGAAGGCATGGAAGGAATTAAAAAAATGGATGGAATCATGAGTGGATTCAGAACCGCGGCTCCAAGTCAAATTGGAGGACTGAAAGTGATATCCATCAGTGATTATAAAGAGTCCCTGATTAAATATAGGGATGGAAGGGAGAATCAAATTGAGCTCCCTAAATCTAATGTGATGAAGTTTATGTTAGAAGGAAATGCATCCATGGTGGTCAGACCTTCGGGTACAGAGCCAAAGTTAAAGTTATATTTTTCAATCTGCGCAGATACCGAAGAAGACGCTAAACAATTGGAGATGAAGATAAAAGAGGATATTGAAAAGGTACTCTATTAGAGACTCTGCTATTAAGCATATACTTGGTGGTGATATCGTGCCTGCATGCCTCCATGCCGAAAGCGCAGCTCCGGCAGGTCCTGCCGCATCCAGTAGCTCCTGTAATAGCCTGCTTTCTTCTGGATTCTTTCTTCTGGATTAATTCTGCAGCAGCGCTTTTTCTGCGTATCTATTTTCATCACAAAACGGTTTGATTTCAACGTTTTTCGGCAGCTTATCCATATATTGTGTATTATGTAACTAAGATTTACCTTTTTTATAAGGGATAAGATACGAATAGGGGAGGAGAGTAGATAATGGGAACAATTTTAGACGCACCAGTTCAGATATTGATGGGAACGAATGTAAGGGGAGCATTCACGGCAGAGGATAACCGTGATATTTTGGACAAACTGTTGGGAACAGCTGCACCGAAGACTGGGGCCCGGTTACCAGAGGTAATTGAAAAACGGCGCAGCGATATGGCCAGCCAGGGGATGATTCTTCCACTGGTTGGATATGCAGATGATGAAAGGCTGGCTCCCAATCAGTTTTTGGTTACGGTTGCCCTGCAGACAGTCACCGGGGATATAAGAAAAGATATACTTTTCGATATGGTTGTGGATATGATAAAAGCTGTTCAGATTCAGGATCCGAGTAAGAAGAGTGTACGGGCATTATTGGTTGGGGCTGTTAATAATCTGGTTGAAAAGAACTATCAGGAATCCATGGACTGTTTCAGGAAGGTGTCCTACTGGGGCTCTATCATAGGCGGATGCGAAGCAGATTGTGTACGGGCTACCTTGTGTTATGGCGCGGTGAATATGATGAATGGTCAATACCAAAGCATGACGTATGATTCTCAGCTGGCATGCAATATCGTGGATAAACCCACTTTTAGCGATCCCTACTTAAAATATGCTGCTCATAGGCTGATGGGAATCAGCTGGGTCCTTATGGAGCATCCGGAGCATGCAGTGGCATTTTTTGAGCAGGCATATCATGATTTGGAATGGGCAAACGAAGAAACGCTTTTGGTTGAGGTTCTGTTTCACGCTGTGACGGCCATGATGCAGGCACAGCAATATGATAAGTGTCGAAATGTGATTGACAGGATATACTCACTGGTGAAGGACAGTGATACATATGGAAAAGAAGCAATTAACAAATTATACGTGTTCAGGGCATTTGTCAGTGACAGAACCATAGAGCAGCTTAAGTCACAGCTATCTGAGATGGAACTGAAGTATGAAGAGATTTCCCGCAGTTTTCTCTTGGGACTAAAAGATACTGTGTTAAAAGTAGTACGGGCCGTTACGCCGTCTGTTTTAACATTTGGGCTGGGAAGTATACTGGGGAATGTCCGGGATATAAAAATGATATGGCAGAAAAGTGGAGACGGCGGAATGAATTTGGCGGACATGCCTTGATGGGAGGTGGTACTTTGAACATTAAAATCATCAGCCAGATAAGTGGCGACAAAGGTGTTAATGTTGCCGGAGACACGGAAGGAGTGACAAGGATGGCAGAGTTGACGGGAAATCGGAACAATGGTAATTTTCGTTCAAAACCGGCACAGACGCAGGAATATGAACGTGATGCAAACATATTTATTGTCCATGGACATGATACGTTGGCTCGTATAGAGCTTAAAGATTATCTGCAGAATACATTGGGCTTTCCAGCCCCGGTCATTCTGGCTGAACTCCCGGATTGCGGCAGGACGATTATTGAAAAGTTTGAAGAACAGGCTGACCAGGCTGATATTGTATTCGTATTGCTGACGCCGGATGATTTTAACCATGAGAATCAGGCTCGGGCCAGACAGAATGTAATTTTTGAGCTGGGATATTTTATAGGTAAAATGGGCAGGAAAAGCGGCCGGGTCATATTGCTGAGTAAGGGGAATCTGGATATACCTTCAGATTTAAGCGGCATTCTCAGAATTGATATTGGACAAGGAATACGTACGGCAGGAGAGGATATACGAAAGGCAGTCAAGAAAGCCCTGGAAGCAATTTAATACGGCCGCCGAGCGCAGCATTAAACATGTTTGCTATAGGAAGATGCAACTGGCTGTTCTCCAAAGTATTCGTGGAGCAGAGGCCAGTAACAGTCAGTGCAACGGTCTCCGGACGATTGCAGCAGCAAACTAAAAAAGTAATAGTCAGACGTTCCCTCAGTATATCACTGGGGGATTTCTTGTATTGGTATCTTCCATATGTTCAGGTATTATTGACAATAAGTATGGAAATACTCATATGGTTTCAGAGTGTTTGCCTTTGCTGTTTCTGCTATGCTGCAGATGATGGCAGATGCTTTTGCACCGCTGATGGCATCAAGCACCTGCCAGTTTTATATGTTCACTATTTCACAACCCGCGCCCCGGACCCCGGCGCAGCGGTATCCTTCTCAGTATTCCAGATTCCGTCGCTTCCCAGCCAATAATACAAATCCTGGTCGGATGATTTTACATAACAATCAGATTCCATATACCCATTCTGTCCAAAGTAATACCAGTTGTCGCTGATGCAGCGCCAGCTGTTTACCGGGTAGACGTTGTTTGGATATACATAGCGCCATCCGGAGGAGGTCTTATCCCATTTTCCGTTGGTGATAAACCAGGTGTCTTCGGTGCGGATGGTCAGGGGCTCGGAGTTGTCGGTCCATGGTCCGGCCTGGGAGCTGTAGGTGCCCAATGCCCGTACGGTGAATGTGTAATTTCCCTCTACATTGATGTAGGAACTGAAGTCATAGGTGGATTCGGACGTCTTTTGGGTGGTTACCAGTATTTTGTCCCGGTACAGGCGTACTTCGTAGTTTTTGCTCCCGTTTACCTTATCCCACACAGCGGTGGTCTGGTTCCAGCTGACGGATGTGGTAACAGGAAGATTGCCGTCTATGGCAGGCAGATACACCTGAAGGATTAAAGCGCTACCATCTCCGTCCTTTTCAGCGGTTTTAAACTGGGCTCCGCAGCCGGTCAGCGAAAAAATGCTGCGTTTGGTGCTGGAAAAGTAGTATCCGTCCTTTGCGGAGAGCTCCACCTCCACGACGGGCCTCTCGCCATAGTCCCACTGGTCATCCTTTTTGTCGTACACGGCTCCTTCCACCTTGAATTCACTGGTGCTGGATACTGCATATACATTGCCTACCAGTTCGCCGCCCTTTGGGGCTGTGTCCCAGGAAAATGTCAAGGGTATGGATGTGATTGCTTTTTCCTGCCCATAGGCGGAGAACAGAGTGCCCATGGAGAGGAACGCTGCCAAGGCTGCGATAATGAGTGATTTTTTTGCCATTGTATATCCCTCCTTGTTGGTTCCGGAAAATTGACTGCCGGTATACATGTTACTATTACTATTGTACTGTATTTTGGGGTAAAATTACAAGTTTTATTTGATAATAATATGGGAACTGTTAGTATTGAGCCCGTTACATCGAACCAATTCGGGATAGATACAGATTTATGCATATCCTGAGTAGGCAGGCGGCATACTAATCATGGAGGTGATATCTTATGAGTCCAAAGGAATTAAATTATATTGAGGATGCATTAGGCCATGAGCAGTTTTTGATGAATCAGTGCCAGGAAGCCATCCAGAATCTGCAGGATCCTGCCCTTAAAAATCAGGTACAGCAGATGGAACAGAAGCACCAGCAGATTTTTGACAGTTTTTATAATCTCGTATAAGGAGGAAGCAGAGAATGGACGACAAGTGTATTATGGAGAACCTTCTTCTGACCGAAAAGGGGGTATGCGACCTGTATGTTCACGGAACCATCGAGTCTTCCACGGCTGATGTGCATCAGACCTTTAACCAGGCGCTGAATGACAGCTTGTGTATGCAGGATGACATCTATAAGCAGATGTCCGCCAAGGGATGGTATCAGACGGAGCAGGCGGAACAGCAGAAAATCATGAAGGTAAAGAATCAGTTTGCAGGTATGTAATCCGGCCTGACTGGGTTTTGAGAGACTGATTGGAGGAAAGGACGTTAAGCTATGGAATGGTCCGTGGCTTAACGTCCTTTTTTGCATGCCGGTGCCGCTGCCGCCCAACAGTGCTGCCCAAACATACCGTCCAACGGTGCCGTCCTTCCGCCCGTCCATGCCGTTAAACATGCTTTCTGATGGTATGCGGCAGCTGTGTATCGCGGGGATTATACGTCTGGCAGATGAGATGGATCTGTGCCGTGACAGGAACAATACTCTTGGAGGGGAGGAACAGATGATTTCAGATTCTTACAGCCAGTTGGTCTGGAGAACCTATGCCGCGGTTAAGGAAATGGAGCTTACAGAGAAAGAGTGTATATTGTATGCGGAAGGAGGGGGCAGGAACATCTGGGGGGAACTGGAAAAATGGACGTGTAAACTGCAGAAGATACGCCATTCATGCCGGTAATCATCCAAACGATGCCGTCAAGACGCAGCCGGTACCATTTTAACGGTATGATGGCTTTGCAGTCATCCGGAGGGCTGTATTGATGACAGATAGTATACAAAAATAATTAAGAAAAGGAGAGCAGCAGAATGGAAAACAACACATTAAAAGCTTCAATAGGTATTGACTTTTCCCTGATTGGGACCCAGCTTCATGCCATGTATGAAAAAAATGAGGGAGGATATGCAGTTCTTTTGATTCCGTCAGAACAGACGCCGGACAGCGGTATTTCCGTAAAGGATCTGATTGACGATATCAAGAAGATGGCCAGGGGCGTGACAGGCAGTGATACTGCCGTGGATACGACCCAGCTTGAGAAAGCCATGACCGAGGCCGCCAAGGAGGGCGGCTCCACATCCATGAAACTGGAAGATATTGTAATCAAGCTTCAGATGGCTTATCTGTACATCTGTAAAAAGGGAGAGAATTCTGTCCTGGAGTATGCGTTTCAGCTGCAGGTGGTGACAGAAGGCCTGGTACCGGAAACCATTAAGCCCATTGTGGATGTGACGAACCTTTCCATTTCTGTCTGGAATACGGACAGAAAGAAGGTAGTGGACAAGATGGCCCTGATTACTGTGGACGAATACCTGGGCGTGGCTGCACTGCCGGACAAGAGTCAGGCCGCCAAGTAGCATAGGAAACGTAATATACAATGCATCATGGAAAGATTGCGGGAAAGGAGCGGCAGGAATGAACCAGAGGCAGATGTCATGCAGCATAGCCGTAGAGGGCGCCGTCAAGGGGTGTCCGGCCAGGCTGGCTGTCTGGTATGATAAGAGCGAAATGTCTTTTTGCGGAGAACTTCAGATGGACCAGAGGGGGCCTGCGGGATTATTGGAGGCTGTGGATGGTGAAATGGCTTCCAAATTCGGAGGATACGCCTCCGGTCTGGTCCATGCTTCCAATAAGCGTGCCATTCTTTCCTGCATTCATGGAATCACAGCCCTGGGTTATGGAGAACCGGGGCTGTATTTTAAAGCAGCAGCAGGCAGGGGAAGCGCAGCCATTCTTTTTTCATTTTCAGCAGATAGTAATAGGGGAAACGCGCAGGTATCCTCCCTTATGGATGCGGTGAAGAAAGCAGCAGACTTTTTTGGGATGGAGCAGTTTTATTTCTTCGGACGTGTGGGAAAGGGGCTGAGTCCCGGAGATTTGATGGATGGGGCGCCGGGAGCAGAGGCTTTTCCGGCTCAGATTGACAGGTGCAGCTTTCTGACATACTCCCATTTGAAACTGAATGGAGACAGCGTGTTTGAGAGGGCAGTCAGGGAGCTGTTCGGCCTTGAGGAGACGCAGCTTTTTCTGGGAGCAGGTGAAGACGGATTTTTGTGTATGGCGGCAATCCCGGCAAGCAAAAACAGTTTTATGGAGAGCAGGAACATGTGTCTGGCAGTTGGGCTTAGAAGCAGCGCCTTGTCACTGGCCCTTCAGGGTACCTTTCGGTTTGTCTTTGTGCCGGATATGGAGTTTCATGTAAACTGCGGCATATCCAGGACCCGCTTTATGGTGGAGGCCTTTGGGGAGGTCAGGGAGCCCATTCATCTGGCAGGCCCGTTTTCCATAGGGGATACCTGCCTGGCCATAGGGTTTGACCAGGGGCCGTCCTTTGCCATGTTTGCCAATCTTTATATACGGGAAATTCACCTGTTTGGGGCTGTGATGCTTACTGTGGCCGGATCGGTTCCAAAGCTGGATTTGCTGTCGGCAGCAGTCAGCGACCTGTCCATTCCCATTTTGGTGAGAAATCTGCTGGGGCTTTCTTTTGACGGCCTTGACAGCATTGATTTTATCCGTATATTAGGGCTTCCTTTCCAGGACATGCAGGCTTTTGACCGGGAACTGGTTAAGAATGCTAACGGATCCCGGCTGGCAGAGGCATTTAACCAGAGAGTCCATGATAACAGCCTGGTATTGGACAAGGCTCAGGTAAAGGCTTCTCCCTTTGGGGATGGGGTGGACCTGGTGGACCAGCGGCGGATGCGTCATTATTACATAGACGGTTCAGGCGGCATCAAGCTTACGGCCCAGTTTTATTATGCGGATGTGAATACCAGGCTGGGCAGCTACACGGTGGAACGGGGAATCTTTGTATGCGGAGTCATTGAGATTTTTAAGGTCCGGTTCGAGGTTCTGTTTTCCTTCCGGGAGGGAGATGGGGTGCTGGCGTATGGACGTATACCGGAGGTTAATCTGGGTTTCCTGAAATTGGGTCCCTCCAAAGCCGGGCAGGAGTCCGGGGAAGCCCTTCCTGTGCCCGCGGACAGTGTGCTGAGACAGTTTATGGGCAAGGAACAGAAGGGGATCGTATTCTTCCTCTCCGCAGGCAAGAAGGATGTGACGTTCTATCTGGACGGAAGGATTGAGCTGCTGTCCATCCTGTATTTTGAGACCAGAATTATCTTCTGCAAGGGGCTTATATCCATCGATGTCCGGTTTAACTGGCTGGCGGTTTTTGATGTGAGTATCCATCTGAAGGTGAATTACCAGGATTTTAACCGGGGCGGATTTGAATTCCGTCTGGTGATTGATACGTCCAAGCTGGCGGAAAAACTGAAGGCAGTACAGGAGAGCATCAACAGAGCCATTGACAGGCTCCGGGATAAGATTAAGAATGCTGCCAGAGAGATTGACAGAGCCCAGGCCCATGTAAATGAGCTGTATGGGCAGATTGATTCCCTGAACCGTAAAATTGAGGACTGCAAACGATCCATCAGGAATGCCAAGTGGTGGAAGAAAGCGTTTGTGGCCATTGCCAAGGGAATTGAGATAGGAGCCTATGAGGTGGCCAAGGCCGGAGTATATGTGGCAATCGGGGTGGCAACAGCTGCTCTTCAGGTGGCCAAGGCCGCGGTGCAGTTGGCCGGCAAGGTTGGAGAGGGTGTCATGAAAGCGGTAAATGCCGTGATACAGGGGGCATTGTCATTCTTCTATATCAACCGGCTGGAGCTGTATGGCAAGGCTAACATGGGCGAACAGGAATTCAGGGCATCCATTGAGTTTGTTGCCCTGGGAAAGACTTACCGGTATGAGACAAAAATGGGCCACTCTGCGCTGAAATCCGATGCGGCAGGCACGGTATCAGGCAATATGAACGGGCAGATGAAAAATGATTTGGACCACATTGAGGATGGGGCTTTCCGCAGCAATTTCAGGCGGTACAGCCACGAAACATATACCATAGAAGAACAGTGCAGGCGCCTGGCGGGGGCCAGGGAGCAGATGAAATCTTCCACAAGGCTGATGCGTTCCATGCAGGAAGCTTATATCCAGGAGTTTCGCGAACCCATGTCTGACTTTGACCAGATGAACCAGGAGTATATAAACGCTCTGGACTGTGTGGGCGGTATTCTGACCACGGGGGAACAGGCCGGGGATGTGAAGGCGCTGTCCGGCTCCATGGGTGGATTAAAGCGTAAGATTACCCTGAAAGAAAAGGAGGGTGTGTTCCGGGATGAGGAGCTGTCTGAGCTGAAGGATGTTATTCGCAATTACGACCAGGCAAAGCTTTTGTATGATGAGGTAAAGAAGAGCATGTCCGCGGTTGAGAGCCAGAGGAAACAGATGCTGGCGTATGCTAAGCTTCAAAAGAAGAAGACTGGTGAGCAGAAACAGAAGAAGGCGCTGTCCCCGGCGGAGGGGAGTATGGAGCGCGTGCTGAATAAGACCGAGGAAGCCATGTACCGCAGTTTCCCTGTGGACCGCAGCGGCAAGAATTACATTAATCTATCCCGGGAGGGATTGATTCACCAGTATATGGACGAGGCAAGGCAGGAATTTGGGGCCAGGACTTCTGAGAACGTGCGTGTAATGAGGAACAGGAGCCGCAAGGGCAGGTATGACAGCAGGCTGTAAAGTGGTAAGACGCGAGGCGGTAAAGATACGAAACGGCAAAGATACGAAGCGGCAAAATGATTTTGTAGTGATAATGAAAAGGAGATTGGAAGATGGAACAAAATAGAAAGAGGGTCACTGCGCCGCGAATCGCGGCGGCCCTCAGCGTCTTGCTGGCAGGAGCGGCTCTCTATACGGTAAGCGGCTCTGAGCGTCAGGGAATCCAGGTAAAGGAATATGCAGAGGCGGCAGAGGCGGCGGACAGTACAATCATGGTTTATATGAACGGAAGCGACCTGGAGGGGGATTACGGCGCCGCCACAGCGGACCTTTGGGAAATGATGGATGCATTGAAGGTGATGGAGCAGGAAGGAAAATCACCTTCCCTCCATGTAGTGGTTGAGGCAGGCGGTTCCACCCGGTGGGAGCTGGATGAAATGGATGGTGTACCCTATGCCAGATTTTCCCTGACAGGGGATGGAATATCATCCATGGAATCCATGGAAATCAGGAATATGGGGGATGCGGATACACTGACGGATTTTATCAACTACGGTGTCCGGTCTTATCCGGCCAATCATTATGGGTTGATTCTGTGGAATCATGGAGGAGGTCCGGTGGGAGGATACGGAAGCGACAGCCATTTTGACGGGGATGGGCTCTCACTGGAGGAGATAAGGGAGGCTTTGGGCCATTCAGTTATGGCAGACAGTGCCTTTGACTTTGTGGCGTTTGACGCCTGTCTTATGGGAAGTGTGGAGACTGCCGGCTGTCTGGATGGATATGCCGATTATGTCATTGCATCTCCGGAGCTGGAACCTCAGCATGGATATGATTACAGATGGATGGCGGCTCTGGGAGACAGCCTGCCGCCTGATATGGAATGGGGAGAGGCGGTGGGCCGGTCCATGGTGGAGGCATATGGTGCCTGCTATGCCTCGGGCACTGCGCCTGTTGCAATGAGCCTTTTGGATATGAAGGAGTATCCGGCATTTCATGAGGTATTCCATCAATATGTGGACGGGATACCGGAGAAACTGCGGGAAGAGCTGTGCGGAGAACTGGGAAGGGACAGAATGAAAATGCTGGCATTTGGCAGCAGGCAGGCGGGCGGCTCTCCGGAGCTGGTGGATGTGCTGGAATTCCTGAATGCCTGCCAGAGGGTATATCCGGATGAAAATGCCTTTCAGACATTGAAGGATCGGATGAGGAGGCTTGTGGCAAAACAGTGGGCTAAAGGCTATCCCGTGAATCCAAGCGGTCTGACTATATACCTGCCAAGCGGTTCCAATCCCTATCTGAGTGAGGCTCTGGAAACGTATGACACCACGGGATTCTGCAGTGCCTACAGGCGGCTGACAGACGGATATGCAGCGTATCTGGCCCGGGAAAGCGGAGTGGAATGGGGAAATATTAGTGCGCATAAGGACGGCACCGTGGAAATCAGCATAGCCCCTGAGGATGCTTCTGATGTGACAGGAGCGTATTTGGCTGTGTTCTGTCCTGCGGGGGATGATGAAAATTATTACCTTCTCTGTACTGACAGTGATGTGGATATTGGCGTGGACGGAACCCTGCGGGCAGCGCCGGAGGACAGCTATATGGGGATGAAGGGACAGGTACTTTGTCTCATTGAGACCATGAATCTGGATGCATACACGGAATATATGGCCCCGGTGCTCTATAACGGGGAGTTGTGCACCATGCGGATAGGGTTTGACGAGGAGCATGAAGACGGGCAGATTCTTTCCGTGACACCGGCAGGCCAGACCTCTGAAGCTGCAAAGCAGATTTATGAGTTAAAGGAGGGGGACCGGGTGACTCCGCTTTATCTGGTTGAGCGTATGGAGGATGTGGGGGAGGCTCCCGGTAATACTGGTAATGCTTCAGGCCAAATCATGGAGGACAGGTACTACACGGACAGCTACTATATGGGAACTGAATTTTATATAGAGGAACCGGATGATATGCTGTTAGAGGCAGTGCCTGCATCCGGGGACGGGTATCTTTACGGCTTCATGCTGATGGATGTGCGGCAGAATATTTACTATACGGATTTTATCGGCATGGGGACAGAAGATAACGGTTCGTAAACAGAGAGAGGAGAAAATGAAGCATGAGTAAGACAAGCAGGGAACTGATTGAATTCTGCAAGGGAAAGCTGGGCACGCCATATGTGTTCGGCATGAAGGGGCAGATCCTGACGGAAGCGCTGCTGCAACAGCTGGCAGCGGAGAATCCCAAGGTCTACACATCCCAGTACATAACTAAGGCGCGCAGCTTCATGGGAAAGCATTGTACGGATTGTTCCGGCCTGATTACATGGTGTACCGGCATATTGAGGGGAAGCGCCAATTATAGGGAGACTGCCCGGGAGGTGAAACCCATAGGGACATTAAATGAATCAATGACAGGCTGGGCCCTTTGGAAGCCAGGACACATCGGGGTGTATATTGGAAATGGGAAATGCATCGAGGCTAAGGGAATCAATTATGGTACGGTGGAGACAAGAGCGCAGGACACGCCCTGGGTCAGTGTGCTGAAACTCAAGGATATTGATTATTCAGCTCAGGTATGCGAATCACCGGACCCATCACCCCATCCCACAGGATGGGTCAAGGAAGATGGAGGGGTCCGTTTTTATCTGGAACCGGAACGGTATGTGTCCAATGACTGGTATCAGGACAAAGGGCAGTGGTTCTGGTTTGACGGTTCGGGGCATGCCGTGCGGGATAACTGGTATTTTTATAAAGATAACTGGTACTATTTTGGGTCGGACTTTGCAATGGTTAAGGGTATTCAGCTTATCAAAGGAAAGCCGTATTACTTTAACCGGGATGGACAGATGGCAAGGTTTGGTACACGTTTTATGGTACAGGTGGACGAAAACGGCGTTCTGCATTTTCCGGAGGAAGAATCCGTGGAGAATTCCGTTATCGCGGGAAGAATCTGGGGGGAAAATGAAACGGGTATGGAACTGGAAAATATAGCTCCTGACAATACAGAAGGAAAAACATCTGCTCTGGCCGCATACGAGGACAGTGAATATACGGGAGGGACGGTGCCGCCGCCGGACACGAAAACAGGAACCACGTAGGTTGCAGACAGTAAAGTGGAACAAAGCGGCAGGAAAGGTACCGGAGGGACTTACCAGACGGCGGATGATGGAACGGCAGTTATTTTTATCCTGACAGGGGACAGAAGGACGGCCATTCGTGTGGCCGCAGAGAAATGACAATGAAAGTTTATAAGGGTATGGAAAGAAAGGGCAGAGGTGAGATTCTCTGCCCTTTCAATGTGCTTCGGGCAGTCTTTTCACTGTCGCCTTTCCATCATCCGCCTCCCCTTTCCGCGCGCGCATGGCCTGTATGCCCGCGGAAATAGTCGGACAAATCATGCCTGTAGCTGCGGGAGCAGCAGCACGAAATTCCGCCTGTAAAGGAAAGGATGCCCGGATTTGGTTCAAAGGACCGGACATTTGACAGATTGGCAATGGTGGACGCCCGGACCTGACGAAAAGGCGGCCCCAGCTTTTCAGACAATTCTTTTATACCGGAACGGAACGCATATACCCCGTCTGAGCAGTGTATATTGCACATATGAGTCCCTTTTACGGTTTCTATGTAATAAATACTGGAAAGGGGAAGCCGGGCTTCCTGTTTGCTGCCGTGCACGATTAGAAATCCGTCCGCGGAATTCACACGGCGGTTCAGGTAGGTCAGGATATTCAGGCAGGAGCGCTCTAAATTGTCATGGACAGGATGGATATAACCTGCAATGCCGCGCACGGAGTGGCTGTTGACCAGGCGGGCCGCGGTGCTGTAATCACTGCTCACCACGCAGACCATGATTTGACTGCTGTATGTTGTAAGCCTGTCCAGGACATCTGTCCAGTCAGGACGGCTGTCGCTGTCAAAGAACATGAGCCACAGCTGCCCGGAAGAGCCGGCCGCTTCCCTGAGGAGTTCTTCCGGCGCCAGGCTTCTGAAGGCATATAGCTCCATGTCTCTCAGATGCCGGCCGGAGATGGCCGAGTCCGCGGCTGCGTAAAGTTGTCTGAAAAGCTGATTATGTTCAGTTGATATAACAATATTCAAACCAGATTCCTCCTTTGTTCCGGGTAAAAGCAATTATTAGGTGGTTACAAGATTCATCCGATAAACAGAACGTATGTTCTGATAAAAACGGATAGGAAGGGCCGTCCAGAGCCAACAGGTATGTGTATAGATACCTGAATGTCAGCGCGGGCGGCCCTTTGGCCAAAATGCCTGTGAGAATCTGTGCGGCACCTTTCCTTCAGCCCATGAGGTTCCGCAGCTTACGGAGAATTTTTCCATGGCGGTAATGAAGGGTGGTTACAGGAACTCCGGTTTCCCTGGAAATCTGGCGCAGGGACTGGTCGTAACAGTAAATACGGCGTATGATATCCTTCTCTTTGGGCTCCAGGTCCTTTATGGCCTCAAAGAGAAGGGAGTGCTCCAGGGATTCTTCTGCCTGCTCATCCACAGGCTTGGAGCGGGTGTCCTGAAACAGATCGCAGCCGTTTAAATCTTCTGTATCCAGTGCATTGTAATAAAATGTTTTGTTATGAATATCTGATTCCCGGAAATACCGCTCCTTCCTCTCTCCTTTGCAGTATAATTTATAAATCTCTTCTGAGACATATACATTCCGGTTATCAATGCGTATATAATATTGCATATTTTTCCACCTCTCATGTGGAAATTGGAATATGTGATGTATTTTAAAGATATCACTGAGGGGGGATTTTGTCAAGAAAAATAAGAACATATGTTCGGTTCGGCGGATGAATGGTATAGAGCCATAAAGAAAAACAGGATTTTGTGGAGAGGAAGCATGTGATGTACTTTCTGTTGAATATTATTTTTTGCAGTGCTAAAGTAGATGGTAAAGAGGTTGTTCCATGCCCGGATATGCCCAGGCATAGCTGACAGGAATGAATGTTCAGGCGCACCGCGGTATGTCAGGGAAAAAAACGGGAATAATCTACGAAAATCCAAGGAGGAGGTAAAGACAATGGGACATCTTACAACCCGTGACGCATACCGGAACCTGGGAGACCGTATCAACTGGTTTACCCAGGGAGCCCCGGCCTCTGAGACACTGTATAAGATACTGCAGGTTCTCTATTCTGAAAAGGAGGCTAAATGGGTGGCGCTGCTGCCGGTTCGCCCGTTTACTATAAAAAAGGCGGCAAAGATATGGGGCACATCGGAGTATAAGGCGGAAAAGCTGCTGGACCACCTGTGCGGCAAGGCATTGCTGGTGGATTCCTGGGACAAGGGTGTGCGGAAATTCGTGATGCCCCCGCCAATGGCCGGATTCATTGAATTTGCTTTGATGAGGACCAGGGGAGATATTGACCAAAAGTATCTCAGTGAATTGTATTACCAGTATATGAATGTGGAGGAGGATTTCATCAAGGACTTGTTTTATGCCACGGAGACAAAGCTGGGCCGCGTGTTCGTCCAGGAGCCGGTTCTGACCAATGACAGGATGAACCACATTCTGGATTACGAGCGGGCGGCCCACATCGTGGAAGAGGCAGAATATATCGGTTTGGGGCTCTGTTACTGCCGTCATAAAATGTTCCACGCGGGCCATCCCTGCGAGATTAACGCTCCCTGGGATGTGTGCCTGACCTTTGACAATGTGGCGCGTTCCCTGGCCCAGCATGGGGATTGCTGCAAACTTATCTCCAAGGAGGAGGCTATGGATGCACTGGAGCGCTCTTATGCCAGCAATCTGGTACAGATAGGGGAAAATGTGCGGGAGCACCCGGCTTTTATCTGCAACTGCTGCGGGTGCTGCTGTGAGGCCCTTCAGGCTGCCAGGCGGTTCAGCCCCATGCAGCCGGTGGCTACCACGAATTATATTCCTGATATTTCCGGGGACCAATGCGTTGGCTGCGGAAAGTGCGCAAAGGTCTGTCCGGTATTGGCCATTTCCATGGAGGATGGAGGGAACGGAAAAAAGCGTGCCGCGGTGGATAAGGATATTTGTCTTGGCTGCGGTGTATGCGCCAGGAACTGCGGCGTCAAGGCGATTCATATGGAGCGCAGGCCGGAGCAGATCATTACTCCGGTGAACAGCACCCACAGATTTGTTCTTCAGGCCATTGAGAAGGGAACACTGGCAAATCTGGTGTTTGATAACCAGGCCTTTTCCAACCACAGGGCCATGGCCGCTCTGTTCAGTGCTATCCTGGAGCTGCCGCCTCTTAAGCAGGCCATGGCCAGCAAACAGTTCAAGTCTGTTTATCTGGACCGGCTGTTGGCGGCGAAACGGGAGAAGGGGTGAACGGGGAGGCCGGTTTAAAATGTATCAATAAGAATTATAGGAAAGACGGAAAGGGAAGCGTAAATCTACAGCCCTTTCCGTCTTTTGCTGAAATGTTTTTAAAACTGAACAAAAATCTACAATTAACTCTTGACGAAACCGTTTTCATGAGTTAATATGTACATAACAACACAAGAAACCGTTTTCATATGAGGGGAGGTTAAGATTTCATATGGATTCATTGTTTTCTCTTGCGGGTAAAAGGGCAGTGATTACAGGCTGTGCAACAGGCATCGGTAAAGGAATGGCAGCCGGACTTGCCAGAGCAGGAGCAGATATCATTGCACTGGATATTGGGGATTTGGAAGATACCAGAAGGGCGGTTGAAAATCTGGGGCGGGAGTGCCGGTGTTACAAAGTGGATTTGTCAGTTTCTTCGGATGTGGATGAGGTGTGGATACATCTTTTGAAAGATGCCGGTCATGTGGATATCCTGTGTAATAATGCGGGTATGCAGTTTCGGAAGAATGCATTTGAATATCCGGAGGAGATGTTTGATAAGGTGATTGCCGTAAATCTGAAGGCGCCGTACCGGCTGTCCCAGAAGGCTGCCATGCACTTTCGGGACAAGGGGATTAAAGGGAAAATCATCAATACCGCCTCTCTTTTTACTACCTTCGGAGGTGTTGAGGTCAGCGGTTATACCTGCTCTAAACACGGGGTCATGGGTATGACGAGAGCATTGTCCAATGAATTTGCACCTTACGGAATATGCGTCAACGCCATTGCACCGGGCTACATAGCTACAGAGCTGACAAAAGTAATCTGGAGTGATTCCAAGCGGCGTCAGCCCATGGACGAGAGGATTCCGGCGGGGCGCTGGGGGAATCCGGATGATTTTGAGGGCGCGGCAGTATTCCTTGCCTCCAGGGCATCGGATTATATAACCGGGATCATGATTCCGGTAGACGGCGGGTATTCTGCCAGGTAACAGGTTGATTATGCGCGTCACGCGCAGGAATAAAAGGAGAAGATTACAATGAAGAAAAGAAGCGTTATGATGGCACTGGGTCTTGTGATGACACTGACAGCATGTGGAGGAGGAAATGCAGGAACCACAGCGGCACCATCCTCCGGATCGGAGACACAGGCAGAGGCAAAGACAGAGGAAAAGACAGAAGCTGATACAGCCGGACAGGAGGAGAAGGAAGAAAGCAGGACAGAGGCCTCCGGTGACACAGTCACCTTAAAACTTTCCAATAACCAGCCGGATGGAAACTGCACCACGATTGCGGTGGAGTGGTTTGCGGACCAGGTAAGGGAGCGCACGGACGGCAGGGTTAACATTGAAGTGTATAATAACGGCACCCTTGGGGATGCCATCTCCTGTCTGGAACAGCTCCAGTATGGCGGTATGGATATTGTGAAGGCCGACCTCTCCACCATGACTAATTTTGTGGATGAGTACAATGCCTTAATGATGCCTTATATATACAAAAATACAGAGCATTTCTGGAGGGTACATGGCGGGGATATCGGTATGGGAATCCTGCGCGGAGATAAGATGAAGGAAAAGAAGCTTTACGGACTTACATACTATGACGGGGGAACCAGATGCTTCTATAATACCAAAAAGGAAATCCACTCCCCAGAGGATATGAAGGGTATGCTGGTAAGAGTACAGCAGTCCGAACTGATGATGTCCATGGTGGAGGCTTTGGGCGGCCAGTCAGTTGCTACGGCATATTCCGAGGTGTATTCCGCGCTTCAGACCGGCGTAGTGGATGCTGCTGAAAATTCTATTGTCAATTATCTGGACCAGTCCCACTTTGAAGTGGCTCCTTACTTTGTGGAGGACCATCATACAAGGTCGGCCGACATTCTGGTCATGGGTGAAAAGTCACGTGAGAAACTGAGCGCAGAGGACCTTAAGATTATTGATGACACGGCTCTGGAGTCCTGGGAGTATCAGAAGGAGCTGTGGGCAGAAGCAGAAGAAGAATCCAAACAGAAATTATTGGAGCAGGATGTTGCAATCACTGAATTGACTGAGGATGAGTTAAAAGCGTTCCAGGACGCCTGTGAGCCAATCTGGTATTCCTATGAAGGCGGCGCCTATAAGGACATCATTGACCAGATTGTAGAAGCAGGAAAGTAAAGGACTGGCATATAGGAGACTGAAGATGCTGAAAGGAATAAAGAAGGTATTAATTGATATTTTCAATCTGTTTTACAAGGTTATATATGGCTATGCCAGGTGGGTCCTGGCAGTTGTAATCGTAATCATATGCGCTCAGGTATTCTGCAGGAACATACTGCGGACCAATATCCGCTGGAATCAGGAGGTGGCGCTGCTGCTTACAATTTGGATGGCGTTCCTGGGCATTGCTGTTGGTGCGGAAAAGAACCTGCATATTGGCGTGGAGCTGTTTTATGATAAGTTTCCGGTAAAGATTAGGAATGTAATGGATGTGCTGAACCGGATTATTACGCTGCTGGTAGGTGCTTTTTTCACAGTCTATGGGGTCAGAATGGTGCTGTCCACCATGGATTCACGGCTTCCGGTAACAAAATGGCCGTCATCGTTGATGTATATTATGATTCCGGTCAGCGGCATTGCCATTATCTATTTTACGGTCCTTGACATTATGGGCCTGAAAGAATACAAGAAAACCGATGATGCCGGTAAGTTTAACAGAGAGGAGGAGGAAAAAGAATGAATCCAAATATAGCTATCGCAATCCTTCTCACAACCTTTGTGCTGCTTATTATGATTAAATGCCCTATTACCTTTTCAATGATTATATCCACAGCCTTCACCATGCTGTATATCCAGGTGCCTGTTATGACTCTGGTGCAGCAGATGTCCAAACAGCTTAACTCATTTTCACTGCTGGCAATCCCTTTCTTTATTCTTATGGGGGAAATTATGGCTGCAGGCGGTATATCCAGCCGCCTGCTGGCCTTCGCAAATGTATGCGTGGGGCAGATAACCGGAGGCCTGGCGCATGTAAATGTACTCGCATCCATGCTGTTTGGCGGCATTTCCGGTTCTGCCATTGCCGATGTGTCATCCCTGGGTGCGCTGGAAATACCCATGATGGAGGAGGCAGGATATGAAAAGGATTTCTCCATAGCAGTTACCGTGGCCAGCTCCTGTCAGGGGTTAATCATCCCGCCCAGCCATAACATGGTGCTGTACTCCATGGTGGCAGGAGGAGTATCTGTGGGAAGCCTGTTCTGCGCAGGCTATATCCCGGGTATCATGTTGGGAGTTTTCATTATGGTCATGTGTTATATCATTTCCAAGAAGAAGCATTATCCCAAAGGAAAAAAGCTGCCTTTTAAGGAAGCCCTCAGGGTTACCAAGGATACGTTCTTCGCCATGCTTGCAATGGTCATCATCATCGGCGGCGTATCAGCGGGATTTTTCACTGCCACGGAATCAGCGGCAGTCTCCTGCATTTACTGTTTGTTTGTAGGATTTTTCATATACAGGGAGCTTCATCTTAAGGATATACCCGTCGTGCTGGGAAATACCATTAAAACCCTTTCCATGGTATATGCGCTCATAGCCGCGGCAGGCGCGTTCGGATGGGTGATGGCATACCTGAATGTGCCGACCCTGGCCACAAACCTGCTCCTTGGCATCAGCGATAATAAGATTGTGGTACTGCTTCTGATCAACCTGATTCTGCTCTTGCTGGGATGCGTCATGGATTTGGCGCCTCTGGTACTCATCATGGCTCCGATTCTGCTTCCGGTAGTGACAAAGTTCGGAATGAGTCCCATCCAGTTTGGGGTCATGATGATGCTGAATCTGGGAATCGGACTGTGTACGCCGCCGGTAGGAACAGCATTGTTTACAGGATGTGCCATTGGCAATATGAAAATTGAGAAAGTTTCAAAGGCCATGCTGCCGTTATACATTCCTATGCTCATTACATTGCTGCTTGTGACCTTCATTCCGGCGCTGACGATGACGCTGCCTGAACTGATTATGAAATAGGGGGGTAATGAAAATGAAGACAGCACTTGTAACAGGAGCAAGCAGGGGTATTGGTTTGGCCATTGCGCGGGAACTGGGAATAAACGGTTATCATGTTGCTGTCATGGCTACACGCGATGAAGCCTTTTACCCGGAAAGTACCAAAATACTCCTTGAAGCGGGCATCTCCTATGCCTGGTATGCCGGTGACATAGGAAAGTCTGAGGACAGGAACCGTATTGTCCGGGAGGCAGCAGAGAAGTTCGGGGAAATCCATGTGCTTGTCAACAATGCAGGGGTGGCGCCGAAAGTAAGGGCTGATTTGCTGGAGATGACAGAGGAGAGCTTTGACTATGTAATAGGGACCAATACAAAAGGAAACATGTTCATGACACAGGCGGCGGCACGGCAGATGATGAAACAGCCTGTGTATGGAGGCAAGCGTGGGACAATTATCAACATTTCATCCTGCTCATCCCAGGTATCTTCCGTTAACAGAGGAGAGTATTGTGTTTCAAAGGCGGGAATCTCCATGCTTACCAAGCTGTTTGCGGACAGACTGGCTCCTGAGGGGATATTTGTATATGAGATAAGGCCCGGAGTCATCCGTACCGATATGACCAGCCAGGTGGAAGAAAAGTATACGGAACTTATCAGGCAGGGGATGCTTCCCATTGCAAGGTGGGGTGTTCCGGAGGATGTGGCAAAGGCGGTCAGGGCGTTTTGCTCCGACGATTTCTGTTACACGACAGGCAATTACATAGATGTGGATGGAGGGTTCCACATCCAACGCTTATAGGATGTGGTTTCAGCATATGGATATTAACAGGATACCTTTTTATCAATACAATACAATTATAGTCGGAACCGGGGCAGCCGGTCTTAATGCAGCCGTAACTCTTCATAAGCTGGGGCAGAAAAATATTGCTCTGATTACGGAGGGACGGTACATGGGAACGTCCAGGAATACGGGTTCAGACAAACAGACCTATTATAAACTGACCCAGTGCGGCAGTGAGCCAGACAGTGTACGGAAAATGGCAGAGACCCTGTTTGATGGGGGATGTGTGGATGGAGATATTGCCATGGCTGAGGCTGCCGGCTCTCTCAGGGCATTTTACCACCTGGTGGATATTGGAGTTCCTTTCCCTTTTAATAAGAGCGGGGAATATGTGGGGTACAAGACGGATCATGACCCCCTTAAGAGAGGTATTTCCGCAGGACCGCTGACATCCAAATACATGACCGAATGCCTGGAACGCCAGGCAGAGGAACGGGGAATCCCATTCTTTGACGGCTATCAGGCCGTGCGCCTGCTTACAGAGGAGAAGAACGGTGAAAAGTGGGCAGCAGGCATCATTGCCCTGAATAAACGGAAGGCCGCCTCTGCGGATGAACGGTATGCCGTATTTTCGGCAGTTAACATTATATGGGCCACCGGCGGGGAAGCAGGGATGTATCAGGCCAGTGTATACCCTGTCAGCCAGACCGGAGGAATGGGGATACTGCTGGAAGCGGGAGCCGTGGCAAAGAATCTGACGGAGTCCCAGTTCGGAATTGCATCTGTAAAGCACAGGTGGAATCTGTCAGGAACATTCCAGCAGTGCCTGCCCCGATATATATCCGCGGAGCAGGACGGAAGCCATGAAAGGGAATTCCTGAATGACTATTTTGATACGCCCGGACAGCTTCTGACCGCAATCTTCTTAAAGGGGTATCAGTGGCCCTTTGACCCCAGAAAGGTTGAAGGAGAGGGGTCGTCTCTCATCGACCTGCTTGTTTATCAGGAGACAGTCCTAAAGGGCAGACAGGTCTTTCTGGATTTCATGCACAACCCGTCCCCGATGATGGAAGGAGGAAATATCTCATTCCGGTATCTGACAGGTGAGGCCAGGGAATATCTTGAAAATTCCAGGGCACTTTTGGATACGCCCTATAAACGGCTGAAACATATGAATCCGTCGGCCATTGAAGTTTACGGCAGCCATCACATTGATTTGTCGGTAGAGTATCTGGAGATAGCTGTGTGCGCCCAGCATAACAACGGGGGAATTGGAGGAAACCAGTGGTGGGAGAGCAATATCAGGCACCTTTTTACGGTAGGCGAGGTGAATGGCTCCCATGGCATATACCGGCCGGGAGGAAGCGCGCTGAACGCGGGGCAGGTAGGCGCCATACGTGCCAGCCAGTATATTGCGAAGCGATATGTGGGAGAACCCTGCGGCAGGGAACAGTTCTTCGGTATCCATGTGAAAGAGGTGGAAGAGGAGACTGCCTTTGGAGAACGCGTCCTGCATGGTTCTGAAGGCTGTTTCACGGATGTGGCTGCCCAGCGAAGGTTACTGGGAATCAGGATGACCAAATATGGGGCATGCATCCGATCAGAGGAAGGGATACGGACAGCTCTTGAGGAAAATCTGAAACAGAGGGAACAGCTGGAGCAGAAGGTCATGATTAAGGGACCGGAAGTGCTTAAGGATTTGTATAAACTGAAGCATCTTCTTATAAGCCAGTTTGTGTATTTAGAGGCCCTGAAGGATTATGGCGCCAGAGTGGGCATCAGCAGAGGTTCCTATCTGGTATATAATGCCCAGGGACAAGTACCTAACCCGCATTTGGACGAACGGTTCAGGAACAGGACTGAGGAGACGGATACAACCGTACTCCAGGAGATTTATTATGAGGCAGACAGGAAAGCCTGCCGCGTATCCTGGAGACCGGTCAGACCTCTTCCCAGCGAGGAAATCTGGTTTGAAAATGTCTGGAAAGATTACCGTGAAGATGGTATTATAAGGTAAAAGACGGTTAAAGGAGAATACCAATGGTAGGAATTCGTGATGTTGCAAAATATGCAGGGGTTTCTCCCAGCACAGTATCCAGAGCACTGTCAGGGGTGGCATTTGTAGAGCCAGAGACAAAAGAGAAAGTGATGAAAGCTGTCAGTGATTTGAATTATAAGCCCAATCTGGCGGCCAGGAGCCTGAAAAAAGGAGGCAGCAGGCTGATTGGCCTCATCATACCGGATATCATGAATCCATATTATCCGGAGGTGGTAAAATATATGGAGGCATGCGCTACAAAGGCAGGATATTCCCTGATTCTGTGCGATGCACTGGGAGATGTGAAAAAGGAGAAGGAATATTTTAAAACCCTTAAATATCTGTTTGTAGACGGCATACTGTATATTGCATCCACAGAGGATGTAGAACATGTGAAACCATACATAGGGGAGATTCCCATGGTGATTGTAAACCGTACCTTTGATGTGGATGCCCCCTGTATTAATATTGACAATGCTGATGCAGCCTACCAGGCGGTGAAGTGCCTGACAGACAATGGACACAGAAAGATTGCCCTTTATATTAATGATAAGGAACGTCAATATAACCGGGAACGTCTGTCAGGGGCCCTCAAAGCTCTTGGGGAGTGCGGGATAGAAGACTACGAAAAGTATATTGTCCGCGATGTGGAATCCGAGGACGACGCCTACTATAAAACCCTTGAATTAATGCGCCATAAGGAACGGCCCACAGGCGTATTCATGTTCAATGATTTTATGGCTTACGGCGTGTACAGGGGAATTACCAAAAGCGGGTTAAGGATACCGGATGATATATCCGTGGTTGGGTTTGATGATATTCCTCAGGTGAAATATCTGGATCCCCCTCTGACTACGCTGCGTCATTCCCTGGCAGATACGGCAGGAATCATATTTGAACAGCTGATGGAGCAGATTAAGACGCAGACCTGTGCGCATAAGAGCCAGACTTATTTTAAAGGCAGGCTCATTGAACGGGAGTCTGTGAAGAATCTGATTTCTTAGAGTGTGTCTGAAAGCGATTTTCGGTCACGCTCCAGACAATCTGGAGGAATAAAATGGAAAAAGTAAATATATGGGACATAGAGGGAACCGAATTTCCGGCCGGCAGACGTACCAGGGTAATTCTGGGCCAGAATGGCGCCATGGAGGGCAGCAAATTCTGCCAGGGCTATGTGGTGGTGTATAGAGGCGGCGGAATACCGGAGCACGACCATGAGACTGTTGAGTCCTACACGATTCTTAAAGGGCATGGGGAGATGGAGGTAGACGGCGAGAAGCAGCCGGTAAAGGAAGGCGACTGTATTTTTATCCCAAGTAATCTAAAACATTCTCTGTATAACACAGGGGAAGAGGAACTGCACATGATGTTTGTGTATGCTCCCGGTATTGTGGTGGACCACTGGGCCAAGGAGCAGAGCGGGGAGATAAAATAATACGGGCAAGAATAGTTGAATCCGAGAGTATGAAAGTTTTTCTGTAAATAGCTATCAGGCAATAGGTCTTCTATGGTAAAATCTATTATCATAAGGAGACCTATTATGATGTTGGGGGCAAAAGCCCAACTATAGCACCTTGAAAGGTTCATATATTTTGTAGTATGCACAAGCATAATACACGCATTTGCTGTATAATAGAGATAGCTTACGAAAGAAGGTATTCTCTATGTCATTCAAGGAAAATACTTACCAACAGCTGTCTCTTACAGACAGTTTTTCCGTTTTAACACCCAGGGAACAAAAAGCATTGGAAAAATCCTGGGCAAAGGTTTTTGCCGATGAAATATTTCCCGCTATTGATGAAAATCGGTTCTCTGTATTGTATAGCGATAAGGCATCAGGACCAAATACACCGTTTGCGGATGGATGTGCAGGAAGAAAAGACTGTTATGGTGGCAGATGGTGCATACAGCGGCTTCGATGTCCTGCAGGGCATAAACCCAGGAGCTGTTCTTTTATGAAACATTCAAAAACTATGCCCGATTCAGGAACGGAGTGGAAACGGTTCCGTCGAATGTCCGCAAAAACTACCATCTGGAGAAGCTGCCCCGCGGCAAACAGCGTGGAAAGTTCTTCTTTGGTGCAAAAATAGCAGCATTGAATTTCAGAAAGCTCTTCAATTACAGAAAGGGCAGGATGCTGTTTTCAAGGATCTTGGGGCTGAATATTACAACCAGTTCAATAAGGAAAAACCGACGATAAAAGCAAGGATAGGAGGCGTCTTATGATACATCCAGACAAGATAGGAATGGAAGCCAAGAAAAGAGAAGATGAGAATTACAAATTCCGTAGTTTCTTGAAGGGACATGCGGATGAAGAGGAACTGGATAAACAATTTCTGAGATTGCATAAAGAATTGTTTGCTGATTATGATTGTAATAAGTGTAGGAATTGTTGTAAAATGTATAAGGGTAGTATTCCGGAAGAGGATGTTGAAAAAGATGCGGAATATTTGGATATTACAGTTGAGCAATTCATAGATTTCTTTTTGGAAAAAGAAGCGTGCGGTATTGGATATCATACAAAGCATATGCCCTGTGATTTTTTACAGGAAGATGGCAACTGTAAATTAGGGGATTGCAAACCGGATAGCTGCAAGAAGTATCCATATACAGACCAGCCGGAACGGTTATGTAGCTTGCTTGGCATGTTGGACACTGTCGCCATATGCCCGGTAGCTTTTGAGATATTTGAAAGACTGAAACAGGAGTACGGATTCAGAAGGAGATAGACACATGAGAAAAGAAGCGTTGTTGGAACAATGGAAACAGTTGTATGAAGTAGCAACCCGTATAAAAGAATTGAAACCATGGGAAAAGCTTTGGGATATGGATTTGATTGCTGTCAGAAGTGGCGCTAAGGAGGACACTGTATTTTATAGTATACTTGGTCGGGGCGGAGACTGTTATGGTATAGCTGTTTATGAGGGCTATGAAGGTCTTAACAGTTTTCTGATGCTTCCAATGAAGCAGAGTATGAATCTGAAACCGGAATATGTCATGTTTAATCAGAAAAATCTTACATGCTATTGGGGAAATCGCGAGGAACTAACCGGTAAGCAGAGAAAGCTTATCAAAGACTTAGGCTACTCATACCGCGGTAAAAATCAGTGGCTTTACTTTCTGTCTTTTGAGCCTGGATATTATCCATATAATATGGATGAATCTGAGGTGCTTCGGATGAGCACTTATCTTCAGGATTTAGAATTGGCATTGCGTTATTATAACGAGACCGATATTAAAGTTGATTTTGAACATGGGAATATGTTTCTATTTTCATTTGGAAAGGACAAAAAGACATGGAATTTTGGTGAGGCACCTTTACCATTTACATCATTTCAATTTGGCAATTTGCTTATCACAGATGAGGAATTGCTTTCAGACCTTGCGAAAGCTCCTAAATGTGATGCCGTTTTAGAGGCGGATGTATCAGTACTGGGTGTATCTGTTGCGGATAAGAAATATGAACGTCCCGGGAATCCGGCATTGTCATTGATGGGAGATGCAAATACAGGAACAATCATCAAATTTGAAATGTTAAAACCGGATGATGATCCGATTGTAATGTTAGCAGAAATCCTGATAGGTTTTATATTCCAGTTTGGATCACCAAAGGAGATAAGAGTATCGAATATAATTGTGGAAACGGGATTAGAGCAGATATGTGATGTGTGCAAAATTAAGCTCCGCAGAGTAAAAAGATTGCGGGGGTTGGATGAATTTATGTTAGGAATGCAACGATTCGGACTGCGGCAATAGAAGGGAGGCCCTGCCATGATCGTCAGTGCCAGCAGAAGGACAGATATCCCCGCGTTTTATTCAGACTGGTTTTTCAGACGGCTGGAGGAAGGGTACCTGTATGTAAAGAATCCCATGAATCCCAGGCAGGTCAGCAAGATTCTTCTGAGTCCGGATACAGTTGACTGCTTTGTGTTCTGGACAAAGGACCCGGGCCCTATGATGGAGAGGCTTTCTGTTTTGAACCGGCTGGGGTATCCCTATTATTTCCAGTTCACCCTGACACCCTATGGGACGGATGTGGAACCGGGACTTCCCCATAAGAATGAGCTGGTGAGGACCTTTCGTGAGCTGTCCTGCAGGCTGGGGCCTGAGCGGGTCATATGGAGATATGATCCGGTGCTTCTCAGTCCGTCCTATACCAGGGAATACCATTTCCAATGGTTTTCCCGGCTATGCGGCAGCCTGGAAGGGTACACCCATACCTGTGTTATCAGCTTCCTGGATATATACCGGAAAATAAAAGGGCGGATGGAACAGATTCAGCCCCGTACAATGACAGGGTCCCATTTCTGCAGGTATTGTTATGCGAATTTCAGTCCGGCTCAGGTGGAAGCCAACCGCAGGATGCATGACCCGGAATCGCCGCTACTGTGCGGCCGGCTGACAGGGGAGGAACGGATTACGGTGCGGGAGATGAAGTCAGCCGTCCGCCCTGCTGACGACGGCCAGATGCGCCTTGGGTTTCACGATGCGGAATTGATGCGGCTGACTGGAAAGCCGGGACGGATAATCTGATTACGGATAAGCCGAAGAAAATCATGGTGGACTGAAGCACTGCCGCTGCCTTTAGTATAGATTTTCCATTTAAGACCATACTTTCCATATAGAAGCAGGAACGGAGGAGATGGTATGAGACTGCCAAAACACATCGGAATCATCCCGGATGGAAACCGGAGATGGGCCAAAGGCCAGGGAATGGATAAATCAGAGGGGTATGTACACGGAATCTCACCCGGAATGTCCCTGTACCGCATGTGCCGGGAACTGGGCATTGGCGAAATGTCCTTTTATGGTTTTACGGCAGATAACACAAAACGGCCCTCGGTCCAGAGACAGGCATTTACCAGGGCCTGCGTGGCAGCGGTAGAGGAGCTGGCAAAGGAAGACGCCAGCCTGCTTGTGCTGGGAAATACAAAATCCCCCATGTTTCCCCAAGAGCTTCTTCCCTTTACCGCCAGACATGATTTTGGAAAAGGCGGAATGAAGATTAACTTTCTGGTGAATTACAGCTGGGAGTGGGATTTGGGATATAAGGATGGAGCCATAGGGCCGGGGCTTAAGACGTCTGAGGTTTCCAGAATCGACCTGATTATACGGTGGGGAGGAAGACGGCGTCTTTCTGGTTTTCTGCCTGTGCAGTCCGTGTACTCGGATTTCTATGTGGTGGATGACTACTGGCCGGACTTTAGGAGGGAACATGTGGAAGATGCCCTTAAGTGGTATGCGGCCCAGGATATTACCCTGGGAGGATGATTTTTGACAAATTTCAACGAGTAATCGCCTTTTTTCAACATTTTAACAGAAATAATGCCAGGGGGGTGTAAAATACTAGAGATTAAAATTGCAGTACGGGGACAGGTGCATGATACAGATAGCAATATGTGATGATGACTTTCAGGTGTGCAGCCAGCTGGAGGACTATATCAGGCGATGGAAAGAGGGACGCAGGCTGGAGGTGGAGATATTCAACACCGGTAAGGAGTTTGAGGAAGCACTTAAGGAACGGCATTATGATTTGATCTTTCTGGACATTGTGATGAGGGACAGGAGCGGAATTGAACTGGGCAGGTTCATACGGGAGGAGCTGGGCAATGATGCGAGCATGATTGTCTATATGTCGGCTTACGGGGATGAATATGCGCTGGATTTATTCCAGTTCCAGCCCTTTCATTTTTTAAAGAAGCCAATCAGGCCCGAGGACTTCCAGAATGTATTTTATAAAGCTTGCGAAAAGATAGAGGGTGATGCCGGAATCTTTGAATTCAAATCGAGCCGGACCGTTTACAGAATACCTTTAAAAGACATCCTCTATTTTGAAGGTGATAACCGGCGGGTAAAGATTGTGACTGCCGGCCATACATATCATTGCTATTCCACCTTAGAAAATCTGTTTTCCAAAATCAATATGGAGCAGGCTGGTTTCATGCGGCTGCATAAGTCCTATGCCGTAAATCTCAGATATGTGGCAACCTTCAGCGTACGCATGGTGACTCTGTTTGACGGTTCGGAATTTACGGTCAGCGCGCCCTTTAAGGAGAATGCGCTGAGGCGCTATGAGGGGTATATTTCAAAGACAGGGATGGGACCGGGAGATAAGTCCGGGGAATAAAAAAAGAGAAACAGACGTACAAATACAAGGCAGGCGCCCGAAGGAAATAAAACACCTTCAGACGCCTGCCTTTTATGGACCGTTGGGAACAGGCTTAGGGAGTTTCGTAGATTCCCCTGATGATTCTTACGGTCTTGTCCATTCCAAGCTTGCTGATGTTTAAGAGCATCTGGTGGGACTCAATGCTGCCCCATTTGCGTTTGGTGTAGTTCTCATAATAGTTTTTGCGCCGGCGGTCCGTGGACTTGATGGCGTTGACAGCATCCTTCTCTGAAAAACTGTAGCGATCCATAATCCGGCGCACCCGGTCTTCCATATCGGCATAGATAAATACGTCAATCAGGTCAGGATAGCTGCGAAGCACGTAATCGCCGCAGCGGCCCACGATGATGCAGGGACCCTTTTGGGCCAGGGCTTCTATAATAATGGTCTGGGTGACATAAGTGCTGTCATTCAGAGACAATCCATACCCGGTCACGGAATTAGGCTCCTTGGGAATCTGATAGACGGCCAGGAAGGAGGACAGTGCGGACTCGTCTGCCTTTTCAACGCTTACAGGAGAATGTCCCATCCGTTGGGCGGCCATCTCCACCAGATTCCGGTCATAGAGAGGAATCCCCAGCTGCTCTGACAGCCTTTGGGCGGCTTCATGGCCTCCGCTGCCGAACTGGCGGGCTATAGTGATAATCTTATGGCTCATAGTTCCACTCCTTTCCAACCTTAAAAATATAAATGTGCACAAAACATCTCTTATATGTAATATTATAACGCACTATTTGCACAAAAGATATATAAAATTGGAAATTTATATGTTTTTCAGATTTGGCTTTTTTGAATTTGCAGCCAGCTATTCTTCCTGTCCCTTTTCCGGCGCGGTGGTCCGCGACATATCGGCGGCAGCGGCCTCACTGCAAGCTGCCTCGGTTTGTTCCGTTTCCACTGTTTCCTCCATGGATTTCTCCGATGGCTGCCGGTCCCGGCAGACCCCGCAGGCGGGGACTTTGTCCTGGCCGGATTCCCGTTTTTCATGCATCAGTTCCCATATGGTATCGTGCATCCATTTCACCGTATCGCTGAGAATCTTGTTCTCTATATCCAGGTTCATGATTACGTTGTTCATTTCAGCAATAATTTCCCGGCTGTTGTAGCGCCTGTGGGGTTCGGTCAGCCGGGTGATTAGGGACGGATTGGTCTTCAGGATTTCCCTAGAGAGAAATTCGTCACGCTCATCACAGGACATCCGCATGAATTCCGTGTAATGCATCCTGACCATGTACATGGCTTCCTGGGTGCCGCATTTGGGGCACTGAGGATGACGGGATGTCTGATAGTAGGCATAGTGTCCGCATTTGGGGCAATAAAAAACAGCAAGTTCTCTCATAATGTCCTCTCCTGATCAATACTTATTAATATATATAGCGTTTCAAATCGCAAAATATACCACTTTTTTCCGCGATTTTTGTAAATTCGTTAGATTGGACAAAAAAACGGCAGACTAATTGGTTAGTCTGCCGTGGACCGCCGGTGAAACGAACGGATGAAGGGGCGGTCTTATGGTTGCTGTGTGTGTTACTGGGCGGTGTTCTGAGACTGGATGACACCTTCTGTGTTTACAGTCCATACCTTGTCATTCTCGTCCTTGAAATCCTTGTAGCCGCTGCCAAGCTCAGGCATAGCGTTTGATTTGGAGGATGAGGTGGCCTTCTGTACGGCGCCGTTGCTGTTTACAAGATACTGATTGCCATTTAACTCTACAGGCGCAAAGCGCAGGTCCTTGTCAGCTTCCTGACGCAGGCCGTATACATACAGCACATTGTCCTTGATGCCGTGGAAGCCCTGGCCCTTTCTGGAGCCGTCTGTGTGGAAATACCAGTTCTGTGTTTCGCCTAAGTCCTCATCGAAGATGACCTGCTTGCCGGTTTTCATGACGCCCTCTTCATCAAAGTAGAAGTTAGCCACGTTGCCGTCCTCCAGATTTACCACCTTTTTGCCGGTCTGCATTTCACCCTTTGTGTTAAAGGCATATTTTCTGGAGTCAATGGTGAACAGTTCAAGGCCTTTTTCTGCATGGTACGGTTTGCCGTTCTTGAAGTAGAAGCGGTAAAGTTCAGCTTCCTCGCTGAGGCCTTCCACGCCCTCAATGGTTCTCCAGCCGGAAGCGCGCTTTCCGTCCTCATCGTAGTACTGATAGCCGGCAGCGGTCTGCTCAGATACAGGAGCAGCCTCGGAAGGGGTAGCTGTCTGGGCTTCGCCGGACTCTGCTGCTGCCTGGACGGGAAGCTTGTACCAGCCTGTCTGCATGCGGCCGTCCACAAAGGTGTAGTACTGGCCGTCAATCTTCTTGTCAACTTCATTTTCAATACGCTTGCCCGTATTGTCGAAATAGTACCATGATTCAACGTATTCCGGATCGTCGGTTTCATCTGCCATTAGAATCCAGCCGGTCTTTCTGCTTCCGTCCTCGCCAAGATAGTAGTTGTAACCATCTACGGTGATGGAGCCGGTCTGCATGATGCCGTCCTCGTTGAAGTAATACCAGCTTCCGTTGATGGAAGCCCATCTGGAGGTCAGGGCCTTGCCGTCCCTTCCATAATAGTAGTACAGGAATTCAGGAGCATCGTCCTCATCCCAGAAATCTTCATTTTCCACGGAAACCCACTTCATGCTGACGCGTTTTCCGTCTTCTCCTACGTAATACTCATCAATCTGTCTGTTTGCGGCGCGGATTCCGTCTGAATCCAGGTAGTACCAGTCATCGCCATTCTTCTTCCAGGTATCGGTGATTGCCTCGCCGTAAGAATCATAGTAATACCAGTTGCCGTTTTCCTCTGTCCAGCCAACGTTTTTTGCGTAAGCAGTGGAAGCGGTGCCGATGAAGTTAGGGGTTACTGCTGCCATGAACATGGCAGTGGATAATACAGCCAGAACTTTGATCTGTTTTTTCATAATAATGAATCTCTCCTTTTTGATATGTGTGTTTGTCTGTGGCCGAAAATCCGGTGTTGCATTACGTGGTTTATTATAACGGACATGAATGTGTATTGATAGTGATGGTTGCTGGAAGTTATGGAAGGCACTGGAGGGGGGGCCCCTACAGCCGTTGCAGAGGTTATTGTAAGAGAAAATATAGTATTATTTTAAGGCGTTTTATGCTATACTCTCCATAGCTGATAGACCGGAAGGGGGACCTTAATTTATGAAAATGAAGATTTCCAATTATATAGCAGGCAAGCTGGTGGAGGAGGGAATCAGCCAGGCTTTCATGGTGACAGGGGGAGGAGCCATGCACCTGGATGACGGCCTGGGACACCAGGAGGGGCTTCACTGTATCTATAACCACCATGAGCAGGCATGCGCCATGGCTGCTGAGGCTTATGCCAGGATTCACAACCGCATTGCGGCGCTCTGCGTCACCACGGGTCCGGGAGGGACCAATGCCATTACCGGAGTGGTGGGGGGATGGCTGGATTCTATTCCCATGCTGGTATTGTCGGGGCAGGTGCGCTATGATACCACGGCCAGGTGGTCCGGCGTGGGCATCCGCGCCATGGGAGACCAGGAGTTTGACATATGTAAAGCCATTGACTGCATGACAAAATATTCGGAGATGGTCATCGATCCCATGCGGATACGCTACTGTCTGGAGAAGGCCCTTTATCTGGCCCGGTCCGGGCGTCCGGGCCCCTGCTGGCTGGATATTCCCCTGAATGTCCAGGGCGCATTTGTGGAGACAGAGGCGCTTCCCGGCTTTGACCCGGCTGACTACGAGGCCGGAGGAAACGGCTGGGCCGGAAAGGACGGGGGACACAGGATACCGGAGGACGAGGCGGGAAAGGGAGAACACCGCCAGGTGCTTCCGGGAAAGGCTGACGCTTCCACTGCCTGTACCATTATAGATAAGATAAGGGCGGCAAAGCGTCCTGTCATTAATGCGGGTAACGGCATCCGCATAGCGGGAGCCCATGATGTATTCATGGATGTGGCTGAAAAGCTGGGCGTTCCTGTGATTACGGGCTGGGACAGCGAGGATATCATGTATGATACCCACCCTCTGTACGTGGGCCGCGCAGGCAATATGGGGGACAGGCCGGGGAATTTTGCCGTTCAGAACAGCGACCTGGTGCTCTCCGTCGGAAGCCGTCTGAGCATCCGGCAGGTGGGGTATAACTTTGAGACATGGGCCAGAGAGGCTTATGTGATTGTCAATGATATAGATGAGGAGGAGCTGAAAAAGCCGTCGGTCCGCAGCGACATGCGGGTCCATGCCGATGCAAAGGATCTTCTGGAACAGCTGAACCTGGTTCTGGACCGTATTTTGGCAGAGGAAGAGGGGAGCCTTCCCGAGAGCGTCAGCCGTCCCGGCGGCAGACAGGTATTTGACGGAGGAAAGGGCCTCAGGGATATGACATGGAGCCGGACCTGCGCCATGTGGAAGGAGAAATATCCTGTTATACTGCCCAAGCACTTTGCCCATACGGATGAGGAACCGGCTAATGTGTACGCGTTTATCCATGCTGTCAGCAGCCGCCTGAAAGAGGGACAGGTGACGGTGGTGGGCAATGGTTCCGCCTGTGTGGTAGGCGGACATGCCTATATCATTAAGAAGGGCCAGCGCTTCATCACCAATTCCGCCATTGCCTCCATGGGTTATGACCTGCCGGCAGCCATCGGCGCCTGGACCGCTTCCAGGGATAAGGGCTGCTACTGCCAGGGCGGGGACAGAAGCGGAGACGACCTGATTCTGGTAACCGGAGACGGAAGCATGCAGATGAACCTTCAGGAGCTGCAGACTATTATCCACCACAGAATGGGAATCAAGATATTCGTGATTAACAACGGGGGATACCACTCCATCCGCCAAACCCAGAAGAATTTCTTTGGAGAGCCTCTGATCGGAATTGGCGTGGACAGCGGGGATTTGAGCTTCCCGGCGCTGGATAAGCTGGCGGCGGCCTACGGCTACCCCTATGTGTCGGCCAGACATAACAGTGAACTCGGGGAGGCGGTGGAGAAAACCCTGGCAGCGGAGGGGCCGGTTATCTGTGAGGTATTCGTGTCCATGGACCAGAATTTTGAACCCAAGTCTTCTGCAAAGAGACTGCCCGACGGCACCATGGTGTCGCCGCCCCTGGAGGACCTGTCTCCCTTCCTGCCGGATGAGGAGATGGATGAGAATATGATTATTCCCAGGATAAAGGGATAGATCCTGTCTGTCAATCAGCGGACGGACCTGTCACAGGGTATCCGGGATAAGAAGGAGTATATTTTATGCGTGTAATCGTAACAGGAGCTACCAGTTTTATCGGAAGGGCTGTTACAAAAGAACTGCTGGCAGGCGGCCATCATGTATTTGCCGTGGTAAGGCCGGACTCTCCGGGGCTGCCCCAGCTTGAGATGCTTGCGCCGGAAGCGGAGGGAAAATCAGGCAGAAAAGGGGAATGCCTTACCTTTCTGCCCTTTGCCCTGAAGGATATCAGGAAGCTTGAATCATGTCCTGCATTGGTCCCTTCTTACGCTTTAAAATCCCATTCTGCCCCCAAAGGGATGGCAGAACTGTGGCTTCACCTGGGCTGGGAGGGGGCCGGGAGCGCCAACCGCCAGGACCCTCATGTCCAGGCCCGGAACATCGGGTATGCCCTGGATTCTCTCCACACGGCGGCCCGTCTGGGATGCGCCAGGTTTCTTTTTTGCGGGTCCCAGGCCGAGTACGGCATTGTGGACGGCATTATGGGGGAGGAGATTTTGTGTCATCCTGTCTCTGAATACGGAAAGGACAAGCTGGAGGTATGCCGCAGGGCAGGGGAAGATGCAAAGGCCCTGGGCATTGATTATATCCATGCCAGGATTTTCAGCGTTTACGGTCCCGGAGACCACCCCTGGTCCCTGGTGTCCACCTGCCTGGATACCTTTCTTAAGGGAGGCAGGATGGAGCTTGGGGCCTGTACCCAGCAGTGGAACTTCCTTCATGTGAGGGATGCGGCCAGGGCCCTGACAGGGCTTCTGCTTGCCAAAGTACCGGCCGGCGTGTATAATGTGGCAGGAGAAGACACCCGCTCCCTTAAGTCGTTCGTTGAACAGATGCACCGGCTCTGCGGGGAAAAGGGTACCTGCGAATATGGAAAACGGCCGCCCAATGCGGAGGGAGTGGTATCCCTGGTGCCGGATATCAGGAAGCTTAAGGAAGCGGCCGGATTCGCCCAGGAGATTTCGTTTGAGGATGGAATCAGGGAAATGATTGGAATATATAAGGAGAATTGTCTATGAAACGATGCATCGCCTGCGGCGCCCCGCTATGGGAGACGCCGCTGCTTACGTTAGATAATATGCCTGCCTCGGCCCAGCACATGCCGGATGCCCAGGGGGTAAAGCAGGACCGGGGACTGACCCTGGATTTATGCCAGTGCATGGGCTGCGGACTGGTCCAGTTTGACTGTGAGCCGGTGGACTACTACCGGGATGTGATTCGGGCCGGAGGTTTTTCCAAAACCATGGTGGAGCTGCGCAGATACCAGTATAAGCATCTCATTGACAGCTATCATCTGGAGGGAAAGAAGTTCATCGAAGTGGGATGCGGCCAGGGAGAATTCTTAAAGGTCCTGTCAGAATTCCCGGTGGAGGTCCACGGCATAGAGCATGATCCCCATCTGGTGGAGCTGGCAAGGGCCCAGGGACTGGATGTGACGGAAGGGTTTACGGAGACAGAGGATACGCGGTTTGCGGGTGGACTGTATGACGTATTCCTGTCCTTTAATTTCCTGGAACACCAGCCGGACCCCGGCACCATGCTCCAGGCCATATACCGCAACCTGGAGGACGATGCCATGGGACTCATTACAGTCCCAAGCTTTGAATATATCATGGACCACAACAGCTATTATGAGCTGATACGGGATCATCTGGCCTACTATACCTTTGAGACCCTTACCCCCCTTTTAGAGCGCAACGGTTTCCTGGTGGAGGAGTGCGAGGTCATTAACCGGGACACCCTTTCCGTTATTGTGAAAAAGCGCCCGCAGATGGATACGGAGAACCTGCTGGAGTGTTATGTTAATCTGAAGCGGGAGATGGAGTCCTATATGAAGTATCTGGATGCCTGGGATAAGAAGGTGGCTGTCTGGGGAGCCAGCCACCAGGGCTTTACCCTTGCAGCCACTACCAAGCTGGGGGAAAGGGCAAGGTATATCATAGATTCCGCTCCCTTTAAGCAGGGTAAGTTTGCTCCCGCCTCCCATCTGCCCATCGTTGGTCCGGACCATTTTCATGAACATCCGGTGGATGCCATCATAATCACGGCGCCCGGTTATACGGATGAGATAGCGGCCAGCATACGCCGGAAGTTCGGCACATCCGTGGAAATCAGGGCCATGCGTTCCAACCATCTGGAGATGGTTTAGGAGGGATGAGAATATGCGCATAGTAATTACCGGAGCAACCGGTTTTATAGGAAGCAATCTGGCCAGGGTGTTTCTGGAGCAGGGGGCCCATGTGTACGCCCTGGTGCGTCCGGGCTCCCTCCATCTGGATGCCCTTCCGGTTCATGAGAGGCTGCATACAGTGGCCTGCGACCTGGCCCATGTGCTGGAATGCGTCCCCCGGGTGGGACAGGCGGACGGCTTTTTCCATATGGCCTGGGGAGGCGTGAACCGGGAGGAGATAGACTCGCCCGAAGTCCAGGCCCGCAATGTGGCCGGCTCCCTGGACTGTGTGGAGGCGGCGGGACGACTGGGCTGCCGGGTGTTCATGGACGCGGGGTCCAGAGTGGAATACGGGGCCGTGGACGGAATCATGGAGGAGGAGGCTCCCTGCCGTCCCATCAATGAATACGGAAAGGCAAAATGGGAGTTTTACCAAAAGGCAGCGCCCCTTTGCGGCCGTCTGGGCCTTCCCTATTACCACCTGAGATTTTTCAGCGTGTACGGCTGCGGGGATCATCCATGGTCCATCATATCCACCCTGGTGCGGGATTTAAGGCAGGATAAGAAGGTCTCCCTGAGCGCGTGCAGGCATATGTGGAATTTTATGTATATTGAGGATGCGGTACAGGCAGTATATGAATTATACAGGCAGGCTGTGATAGAAGGGCAGGATTGGAAAAAGGACGGTTCCGGCGGTCCCGTAAGCGCTATTGTCAACATAGCCAGTCAGGACACCAGGCCCCTTCGATCCTTTGTGGAGGAAATCCATGAAATTGTGGGATTTAAGGGAACTCTGGAGTACGGGACCTTTGCGCAGGCCAAGGAGGGCGCCCTGTCCATCCGGCCTGACATCACCAGACTTAAGAGACTCACAGGCGGCAGGTGGGAGGAACGGTATACCTTCCGCCAGGGCATCGAAGAAACCATAGAGAAAGAAGCATAGAGAGATATGAAGAAAATCAGCGTATTGATTCCCTGTTATAATGAAGCGGAAAACGTAGGCCCTATCAGCAGGGCGGTGACGGAAATCCTGGAAAAAGAGCTGCCACGGTATGACTATGAGCTGGTATTCATTGATAATGATTCCACGGATGGCACCAGGGACATTATCCGGGGCCTGTGCGCGGACAACCCACGCATCAAGGCCATACTCAATGCCCGGAATTTCGGTCAGTTCAATTCCCCCTATTACGGAATGCTCCAGGTCACGGGAGATTGCGTCATCGAGATGGTGGCGGATTTCCAGGACCCTGTGGAAATGATTCCTAAATACATCCACGAGTGGGAGAAGGGATATAAAATCGTCATCGGCATCAAGACAAGCAGCAAGGAAAACCGCCTGATGTACTGGCTCAGAAGCTGCTATTACAAGACCATCAAGAAATTGTCGGATGTGGAGCAGATTGAGCATTTTACCGGTTCCGGTCTCTATGACAGAGAGTTCATCGAGGTTCTGCGCAGCCTGGATGACCCCACGCCTTTCCTCAGGGGGATCGTGGCTGAGCTGGGATACCGCCGCAAGGAGATTCCCTATGAGCAGCCGCGCCGCAGGGCGGGCAAGACCCATAATAACTTCTACCGGCTGTACGATGCCGCCATGCTCAGCGTTACTTCCTATACAAAAGCAGGCCTGCGTCTGGCTACGATTTTCGGCAGCATATGCGCCGTTGTCAGCATGATCATTGCCCTGGTCTACCTGGTAATGAAGCTGATTTGGTGGGATCGTTTCCCGGCAGGCATGGCGCCCATGCTGATTGGAATGCTGTTTTTGGGGTCGGTACAGCTGTTCTTCATCGGTTTTCTGGGAGAGTATATCATGAGCATTAACCAGCGGGTGATGAAGCGCCCCCTGGTCATTGAGGAAGAGCGTATTAATTTTAATGAGGAAGAGAAAAAGGGCGGTAATGAAGCATGAAATATAAGATAGACGTGGTGCGCATCCGGGAGAATTCCATTACCCTTAACGGATGGGCTATAGGTAAATCTCCGGACAGCAGGGCCACCTTCCGGGTGGAGGATGAGAAGCACAAGCCGGTAAAATTCAAGCATGTAAATACTCGCAGGGATGATGTGAGCCAGATATATTTTAAGAAGGTCCTTGACCGGGAATTTGGATTTGACATCCAGTTTCCCTATGAGCGGGGGAAGGATTATTACCTGCTGATCCGCTGCGAGGGACGTCAGGCAAAAATCAAGTACAATGAGGAGCTGATTGCCAAGCGGGCCAGCGTGGCCCACAAGCGCATGGAGAAGCTTAAGGACCTGATGAACATGGAGACAGTCCATGTGGCCATGGAATTTTGGAAGGAGCACGGCCTTAAGGCCCTTGTGGTCAAGTCAAAGCACAAGCTGCAGGGAATTGACAATGATTATGATTACAGCGAGTGGTATGAGCTGACAAAGCCCACAGACGAGGAGCTGGCGGAGCAGAGAAAGCATATATTTGACTTTGAGCCCATGCTGTCCGTTGTGATTCCCGCCTATAAGACCCCGGAGCGCTATCTCAGGGAAATGCTGGACTCTATCATGGAACAGACCTATACAAACTGGGAGATATGCGTTGCGGACGGAAGCCCCAGGGGAGAGGGACCGGAACGTGTGCTTAAGAAGTACGCGGACCGTGACCGGCGTGTGCGCTATGAGATTCTGGGCAGCAACCGCGGAATCTCAGGCAATACCAATGCAGCCCTGGATATGGCCAGGGGAGACTTTGTCATCCTGGCTGACCATGACGATACACTTCCTCCCAATGCTTTTTATGAGGTGGTGAAGGCAATCAATGAAAATCCGGACTGCCAGGTCATTTATTCCGATGAAGATAAACTGGACATGGATGGAAAGGCTCTCTTCGACCCTCATTTCAAACCGGATTTTAACCCGGATTTGCTGACCAGCGTCAATTATATATGCCATCTGTTCGTCATAAGGCAGGATTTGTTAAAGCAGGTGGGCGGATTCCGCCAGGAATTTGACGGCGCCCAGGATTATGATTTCATTTTCCGGTGTACGGAGGCCGCTAAGAGAGTATACCACATTCCCAAGGTCCTCTATCACTGGCGCTGCCATCAGAATTCCACGGCCAGCAACCCGGAGAGCAAGATGTATGCCTTTGAGGCTGGTTCCAGAGCCATCATGGCCCACTATGAGCGGATGGGAATTCCGGCGGTGACGGTGGAGAAGGGTGTGGATTACGGCATTTACCATACCACGTTTGAGATACAGGGTGAACCTCTGGTGTCTGTCATTATCCCCAATAAGGACCACAGCCAGGACCTGGATGTGTGCGTGCGGTCCCTGATGGAGAAATCATCGTACCGGAACCTGGAATTCATTATCGTGGAAAACAACAGTTCCCAGAAGGAAACCTTTGCCTACTATGATAAGATGCAGGCGGAGCACAGCAATTTCCGGGTGGTCACCTGGAAGGAGGGCTTCAATTATTCTGCCATCAACAATTATGGAGTTTCCTTTGCAAAGGGTGAATACCTGCTGCTGCTCAACAATGATACGGAGCTGATTGACGGGGACAGTATAAAAGAAATGCTGGGATTCTGCCAGAGGGAGGATGTGGGCATTGCGGGAGCCAGGCTTCTCTATGGGGATGACACCATACAGCATGCCGGAGTGGTCATAGGCTTTGGCGGCATTGCCGGCCATACATTTATCGGCCTTCACAAGGCGGAGAACAGCTATTTCCACAGGGCCATGTGCGCCCAGGACTACAGCGCCGTCACGGCGGCCTGTCTCATGACAAAGAAATCCGTCTTTGACCAGGTGGGTGGTTTGAGCCCGGAGCTGGCGGTGGCCTTTAATGATATTGATTACTGCATGAAAGTACGCGCCCTGGGGAAACTGGTAGTGTATGCGCCTTATTCATGCTTTTACCATTACGAATCCAAGTCCAGAGGGCTGGAGGATACGCCTGAAAAGATAGCCCGTTTTAACCGGGAGGTGGCCATCTTCATACGGAAGTGGCCGGATATCATTCAAAATGGCGACCCCTGCTACAACCCCAACCTGACGCTGCGCAAATCAAATTTTGCGCTCAGGGACCTTCTGAAGGAAAAAATAGGTGAGCCTTATGACCTTAAGATTTACCAACAGTTTGCGCCGGAGGACGATACGAAAGCACATGAGTGACCATAGAAATGATTATGAAGCGGGACGCGGTAATGAAACAGGACGCAGGGCAGGCAGGCACAGCAAAGTGACCATCGTCATACCGAATTATAACGGTCTTAAATTTATGGAGCCCTGTTTTAAAGCTCTTAATATGCAGATTTGCCGGGATTTTGACATCCTGGTGGTGGACAACGGTTCCACGGACGGAAGTGTGGAGTGGCTGAAGGAGCAGGGGATTCCGGCCATTTTCCTGCCTGAGAACACAGGGTTTTCGGGCGCGGTGAACGTGGGCATTAAGGCGGCGTCAACTCCCTATGTGATTCTGCTCAACAATGACACGGAGCCGGACTTTCACTATGTGGGAGAAATGATCAAGGCCATTGAGCGCTCCCCAAAGATATTTTCCGTCAGCTGCAAGATGATACAGCTCTGCCGAAAGGAGCTGATGGACGATGCCGGGGATATGTACAGCCTTTTGGGGTGGGCATACCAGAGGGGCGTGGGCCGCCCCTGTGCAAAATATAACAGGGCCTGCCGCGTCTTCTCAGCCTGCGCCGGGGCAGCCATTTACCGCCGTGAGGTGTTTGAAGAGATCGGATACTTTGACGAGATGCATTTTGCGTACCTGGAGGACCTGGACGTGGGTTACAGGGCCAGAATAGCGGGATATGACAACATTTACTGCCCCACGGCCATGGTCTGCCATGTGGGAAGCGGCACCAGCGGTTCCAAGTACAATCCCTTCAAGGTAAAGCTGGCTGCCAGGAATAATATTTATCTGAATTATAAGAATATGCCCCTTTTGCAGCTGGCGGTGAACCTGCTTCCCATTCTCCTGGGAATGGGACTTAAGTATATGTTTTTTAAGAAAAAGGGGTTTGGAAGGGATTATGCGGCTGGTGTGAGGGAAGGCCTGGCAACCGCTAAAAGGTGCCGGAAGGTGCCTTACAGCAGGGAACGGCTTAAAAATTATCTGGCCATTGAGTGGGAATTGATTACAGGGACCTTTATCTATGTTTATGAGTTTGCCGCAAGGCGGATTGCTAAATTATGAACTTTTTCGAAATTAAGAGAAATGTTATAGAATAATGACGGCTTATCATGTATAATAACAACGATATTTACGGTAAGAAGGGATTCCCTGAGAAACCAAGGTGAAATACAATGATAAAAGATAACCAGAAAAGGCTGAACCGCATGCATGTCCTGCTGGATATACTGGTCACTGTGGTGGCCTACGCTCTGGCATGGTTCATTGTCATCAGCGGAAAGGTGCTGCCCTTAGACGAAGGCGTGCTAAAGCCCCAGGTATATTTTATGGCGCTCATTTTTATCGTGCCCATATACCTGATTCTATATGCCAGTTTCCATCTGTATGTGCCCAAACGGATTCAGGGGCGGCGTTCGGAGCTGGCGAATATCTGCAAGGCCAATGTCATCGGCCTTATGCTCTTTACGTTCGTGCTTTTTGGCCTGCGAAGGTTCGTAAGCCATTTGAGCTATTTCTCCACAAAGATGATTCTGGCATTCTTTGCGGCCAATATCATCCTGCTGGAAGCAGAGCGGATTTCAATACGCATTTTCCTGCGCTCCCTGCGGACCAACGGCTATAATCAGAAGCATGTGCTCCTCATTGGCTACAGCCGGGCGGCCGAAGGGTTCATCGACAGGGTCAGCGTCAATCCGGAATGGGGATACCATGTCCAGGGAATCCTGGACGATCACCGGCCCGCCGGCTTTGCCTATAAAAAGGTACAGGTACTGGGACCCACCAATCATCTGGAGGACTTCCTGGCATCCAATACGCTGGACGAAATAGCTATAACCCTGAGCATTAAAGAGTACTCTAATCTGGAACAGATTGTGGCTGCCTGCGAGAAATCAGGCGTGCATACAAAGTTTATACCGGATTATAATAACATAATACCGACGATTCCCTATATGGAAGACCTTCAGGGACTTCCGGTAATCCATATCCGTCATGTGCCCCTTACCGGGGTGTTTAATGCCACCATGAAGCGGATAGTGGACCTTGCCGGCGCTCTGTTTGGTCTGATTGTATTTTCGCCTCTCATGCTGGTCACGGCTCTGCTAATCAAAATCACTTCACCCGGGCCCGTGCTTTTCAGCCAGGAGAGGATAGGGCTGCACAACCGTCCCTTTAAGATGTACAAGTTCCGCTCCATGGAGGTCCAGGACCCAGGCAGGGAACGCAGCCAGTGGACAACGCCCCATGATCCCAGGGTAACGCCTGTGGGACGTTTCATACGCAAGACAAGCATTGACGAGATGCCCCAGTTTTTTAATGTTCTCATAGGCAACATGAGTCTGGTGGGGCCCAGGCCGGAACGGCCGCTGTTTGTGGAAAAATTCAAGGAAGAGATACCGCGGTATATGATTAAGCATCAGGTGCGCCCGGGGCTTACGGGCTGGGCCCAGGTCAACGGCTACCGCGGGGATACATCGATTACCAGGAGGATTGAACATGACCTGTATTACATTGAGAACTGGAGCCTGGGTTTTGACTTTAAGATCATGTTTCTCACTGTTTTCAAGGGATTTATTAATAAAAATGCATATTGATATGCATGACGTTTGCGTTAAGAATGCTCCTGCGCTTTAGGCGTGCCCGGATACAGTCTGCGGGCAGGAGGGGCGGGGCTGCTTATGTGTATTTAGCGCCTGGTTTACGTGATGGAATGAGGATGGACGAATGAATCGTGAGTTTGACAATGGATTTGATGAGGAAGAAGAGAGATTAAGAGGCCGCAGCAGAAAGCGCGATCTGGGCGCGGGTGCCGGGGCTGATTCAGATACAATGCCGGGGGGGCGCGCCGGAAGCAGCAGGCGGGGGATAAATGGAGCCGGCCAGGAGGTACGCGCAGGTTCAGGCGGCGGAGCCAGGCCAAGAACACCGGTTTTTGCTGACAGGGCGCCAGGCAGGGCGGCCCCGGATAGCCGCGGCCAAGGCCCGGCAGCCGGTTCCAGGTCCAGTGCCGGGCCCAGATCCGGTGCCGGTTCCGGCCAGCGTCCCCGCTATGCCGGAGAGGGAGCCGCGGAGCGCGCCCCAGGCATGTCAGGAAAGATCGGAACCCGCGGTGCCTATGCCGGTGAGAAAATGCCGGAACGCCCTGGATATGCGGGCGCAGGCGGCAATAACGGCGCGCGTTCGGGATATACAGGCACAGGCAGCGCGTCCGGAGAAAGGCCGGTATACGCAGCCGGCAAGTCCGGGGACCGTCCCAGATTCACAGGGGATCGGCCTGACGGAAGGCCGGGAATCTCAGGAAGCAGGCCGGGAGAACGGCCCAGGTACACAGGCGAAGGTAAAGGAGCCAGGCCGGCAGCCGGAAATTTGGGCGCTGGCGGCACTGGCGGACGCACATACAGCCGGTCCTATGCAGGGGCGGAAGACCCTGGCGCCGTTAAGGTCAGGGATTCGTCCTTTGGAAGAAACGGGGGCGGAGCAGGCGGCCGCAGGGCGGCCAGGGAAGCGGCGGCAGCGGACCCGGCCGCGGCAGCGGTTAAGCGCCGCCGTAAGATGATAATTGTATTTATCATACTGGAAATCATATTCCTTCTGGGAACAGGGCTCTACAGGTATGCGCAGAACAAGATTAGCCTGATTCAGCCAAGCCAGTTTAAACCGGCCCAGGTGACCAACCCTAATATCCCCCAAGGGAAGGTGGAGGAGATGGAGGGATACTGGACCATTGCCCTTTTTGGCGTGGACAGCCGAAACAATTCGGTTGGAAAAGGCAATAATGCCGATGTTATCATCATATGCAACATTGACCAGGGCAGCGGCGAGATTAAGCTTGTCAGCGTGTTCAGGGATACTTATCTCAGTGTAAGTGATAACGGGCTGTACAATAAGATTAACCAGGCTTATTTCCTGGGAGGTCCTAAACAGGCAGTGGAGGCCCTGAACAGGAATCTGGACCTTCAGATAGATGATTTTGCCACATTTAACTGGAAGGCAGTGGTGGATGCCGTCAATATTCTGGGCGGAGTGGATGTGGAGCTGAGCAAGGCGGAGTTTTACTATATCAATGCCTATATTACCGAGACTGTGGAGGCCACAGGAGTAGGTTCCTATCAGCTGAAACAGGCGGGTCTTAACCACCTGGACGGTGTCCAGGCGGTTGCGTACGCAAGGCTTCGTAAGATGGATACGGACTTTGCCAGGACAGAGCGCCAGCGGGAGATCATTGACCTCTGTTTCCAGAAGCTTAAGAAATCTGATTTTGCGGTGGTGAACAATGTCATGGAGGCAGTGTTTCCCCAGATTCTTTCCAGTGTCACCATTGATGACATTATACCGGCAGCCAAAAATCTGACCAAGTATACCATAGCGGATACCATGGGATTCCCGGCAGCCAGAAGTGACGCCAATATGGGCAAGAAGGGAGCCTGTGTCATTCCGCAGACACTGGAGAGCAATGTAACCCTTCTTCATCAGTTCCTGTTTGGGGATGAAAATTACCAGCCCAGTGACATGGTAAAGAAAATCAGCGCCAAGATATCAGCGGATACGGGCATGTACAATGAGGGCAAGCCAATCGACCATGTGGGAACAGACGGCGGTTATATCCCCAAGCCCACGCAGGCGACCGAGGCCACGGAAGAGACAAAAGAAAATGAGTCTGAGAGCAGCACGTCCGAGACAGATGAGTCTATCATTGACGGCGAAACGGATTTGGAGATTGAGACCGACGAGTTTGGCAATGAAGTGGACCCGCCTGAGGATGATAACGGTATATTCGGAAGGCCGGGAGAAAGCAGCGGCTCCGGTACTGTCCATCCCGGAAGGCCGGGGGAGAGCAGCTCAGGCAGCATGTTCCCGGGAGCCGAGACATCAGAGGGCGACCGGACAACCGGGCCGGGCGCAATCACCTATCCGGGCCAGGATCCCACCAGGGGAACCAGCGCCGCTTATCCCGGAGCCACCAGGGGAACCACGGCTGCGTATCCCGGAAGCCAGGGTACATCCGCGGCCTATCCGGGCAGCACCAAGGGGAGTACGGCAGCTTATCCGGGCGTCTCGTCCGATGAATACGTGCCGGAGGGACCGGGTTCCGTTATCATTGGGCCGGGAAATTAATGTAAGGATTACTCATATAAAAATTGCGAATATAATGCTGTAAAAGTGCCGGCGGGGATTTATCATTTCCTGCCGGCACGTTTTAGCCTTATATAATAAAATGGTCACACATTTATCACAAATCGCTGTTAAACTGTGTACAGAATCGGGAGATTACGTGAGAAAGGGGAATTACAATGTACGACAACGACCAGAACTACGGGTGGAAGTCTTATGATAACCAGAGCTATGACAACAGGCAGTATGGCGGGGACCCATATGGGCGCCGTCCCCAGCCGGAGGATATGCCTCCAAAGAAGAAAAAGGGCGGCATTTTAAAAAGGGCAGCCCTGCTCACGGCAGGAGCCCTTCTTTTTGGTACTGTCTCAGGGGCGGCCATGGTGGGAGTCAATGTGGCCGCGTCCAGATTCACGGGGAACAGCTCTGCAGCGTCGGCCGAACCGGAAAAGAAGGAAGATATACCAAAGGCCCGGACAGAAAGCCGGGACAGCGGCCAGGATAACGGTCAGGGCAGCGCCTCCCAGGGAGACGGCGGATACCAGCAGGGCCAGAGGAATAATGGAAAAGCAGTGGCGGATGTGTCCGACATCGTGGAACAGGCCATGCCCACGGTGGTGGCAATCACCAGTACGGCGGTATACCAGAGCAATAATTACGGGTACGGCTGGTTCTTCAGGGGCGGCCCCCAGACCTATGAGGTGCCCAGCAGCGGTTCAGGAATCATTATAGGCGAGAACGATAAGGAACTTCTCATCGTGACCAACAACCATGTGGTGGAGGATTCCACCTCTCTGAAGGTGGCCTTTATTGACAGTGAGGTGGTAGACGCGGCCATTAAGGGAACGGACGCAGAGACGGACCTGGCAGTTATAGCAGTGCCTCTGGAGCAGATCAAGGACGACACCAAGAGTAAGATTAAGGTGGCCAGGCTGGGCAACTCCGATGAACTGAAGGTGGGACAGGGCGTCATTGCCATCGGCAATGCGCTGGGTTATGGCCAGTCCGTGACCGTGGGGTATGTAAGCGCACTTAACCGGGAGGTCAGGGTATCAAACACCAGCACCAGGGAGCTTCTGCAGACAGATGCGGCTATCAATCCGGGCAACAGCGGAGGCGCCCTTCTCAATATGAGGGGGGAGGTTATCGGTATTAATGCCGCCAAGTATTCCTCCACCGAAGTGGAGGGAATCGGCTATGCTATTCCCATATCCAAGGCAGAGGACATCATGAACCAGCTCATGAACCGCAAGACCATGAATCCGGTGGAGGAGGCCAGGAGAGGTTATCTGGGCATACAGGGAACCAGCGTAGATGAAGAGTCCGCGGCGGCCTTCGGAATGCCAAGAGGCGTATATGTATACAAGATACTGGAGGAAGGAGCCGCGGCCCGGTCAGACCTGAGGGAAAAGGACATCATCACCAAGGTGGACGGCCAGAGTGTCCGGAACATGACGGATTTACAGGAGCTTCTGGCCTGCTACGAGATGGGGGAGCAGATCGATCTGACGGTACAGACCCAGAAGGACGGGGAATACCAGGAAAGGACAGTTACCATTGCACTGAAAGCCATGCCCCAGGAGAATACGGAAACACAGGCCCAATAACTTAAATTTTTCAAAATAATATGAAATGAAAATGCTTCCTCTTGTTTGGGGAAGCATTTTGTTATATACTTTACGTTAAGCGGCGGGACGATGATTCGGCCCGATACGCCCTTTAACAGAGAGGAGAATTTACTTGGACGAGAAAGAGTATAACCAGGATGTGGAGACATCCGGCCATGGTGAAGATAAAGACAAACAAAAGGAAGAGGACCGCTACGAAAAGGTGTGTTACATGTGCCGGCGGCCTGAGAGTAAGGCCGGCCCCATGATATCCATGCCCGGCGGCATGAATCTCTGCCATGACTGTATGCAGAAGGCATTTGATTCCGTGACAAAGGGAGGCATGGATTTTTCAAAACTCCCCAATATGCCCTACATGAACATGAACCTCAATGATCTGAATATGACACCTCCCGCAGTGGAAATTCCCAAAAAGCAGAAAATCAAGAAAAAAGCCAAGGAACAGCCGGTCCTGACCATGAAGGACATACCGGCGCCCCATGTCATCAAGGCAAAGCTGGATGAATATGTTATCGGTCAGGAAAAAGCCAAGAAGGTGATGGCAGTGGCTGTATATAACCATTATAAAAGGGCGTTTCTGGACCATCCCTCTAAAGACGTGGCCGTGGAGGATGCAGGAACAGATAAGAGCATTGTCATTGAAAAGTCCAACATACTGATGATTGGCCCTACGGGAAGCGGCAAGACCTATCTGGTTAGGACCCTGGCCAGACTTCTGGACGTGCCGCTGGCCATTGCCGACGCCACCTCTCTGACAGAGGCGGGGTATATCGGCGACGACATAGAGAGCGTGGTATCCAAGCTTCTTGCTGCTGCGGATAACGATGTGGATCGGGCTCAGAAGGGAATCATATTCATTGATGAGATTGACAAGATTGCCAAGAAGAAACAGACTAATACCAGAGATGTCAGCGGTGAATCCGTACAGCAGGAGCTTCTCAAGCTGCTGGAGGGAAGCACTGTGGAGGTGCCGGTAGGTTCCAACCAGAAGAACGCCATGACGCCCATGGCTACGGTGAATACGGATAATATCCTGTTCATCTGCGGCGGCGCATTCCCTGATCTGGAGGAGATCATTAAGGAACGCCTGATGAAGAAAACCACCATGGGCTTTGGTTCCATTTTGAAGGATACATATGATAAGGATCCCGATATTCTGGGCCAGGTGACCAATGAGGATCTGCGGACCTTTGGGATGATTCCCGAGTTCCTGGGGAGGCTTCCCGTGACAGTGACCCTTCAGGGGCTGACGGAGGACATGATGGTCCGCATCCTGAAGGAGCCGAAGAACGCCATCACCAAGCAGTATGAACGGCTGCTGGAGATGGATGAGGTACGGCTGATTTTTGAGGATGAGGCTCTTAAATGGATTGCCGGTGAAGCCATCAAGAGAGGGACCGGGGCCAGGGCTCTGAGGGCCATTCTGGAGGAATTCATGCTGGATATTATGTATGAGATTCCCAAAGACCCCAATATCGGATCTGTGGTTGTCACCCGTCCCTATCTGGAAAAGAGCGGCGGACCATTGATACAGATGCGTGGTTGATTCATACCTTTGTGCGGATTATTCATACCCTGCTGAACGTTGGATTATTCCCTGATACGCCGGAAGGTTTCATATAAATCCAGTGCTCCGTAGCCCCACTCTTCGTTGGGGTAGCGGAGTGCTGGATTTCTTTTTGCACCGCGGATTAAATAAGATTTAACGGATGCCTGGCTCATGGTAATCTGATTGCCTTCCACGATTCCCCAGCCAAAGAGGCTGGCCACAGCGCCGGCCACGTGGGCGGCAGCCACCGAGGTGCCGCTGCGGGTGGTCATGGGGATGGAGCCGTTGATTCTGCGCCCCACAGCAGGCCCCATCACATTGACGCCCGGAGCTGCCAGCTCCGGTTTTACAATACCGGAAGGGGTGAACCCGCGGCTGGAGTGGATGTAGATACTGTTGTTCAGATGGTTGTAGGCCCCCACTGTAATGGGCGCGCCCGTATTGCCGGGCATGGTAATGGTAGTATCGGGAGTGGGACGCAGAAATACGGTTTCATCCGATATCAGTCCCTCGGAGGGCAGCCATATGTTAAACTCACCTGTAAAATACTGGGTATTATAAACCCGCACCCTCCATATCCCGGTCACAGGATTTTCAAAACGCATGAATATCAGCTGTTTTCCGGCGCCGGATTCAATAAGCTGGTAATTGACCGTAATGACCGTTGGTTCCAGAAGAAAAGGGATAGAGGTCTCGTTCCTGGCTATAATAGGGATACGGGAGATTATCTCGCCGCTGGGTGAGATGAAGCCCACAGAATAGGTATCGGCAGTGGAAGCCCAGAGCTCCAGTGTAAAGCCGCGGCCGGATTCTTCCGGTCCCACCCGGATTTCCACATCATCCCACTCCTGTCCGGCCGGAATCGTGCCGAAATAGTGATGGGCCCGGCCTGTCTCATTGCCTGCCGCAATGACCGCTGCACGGCCCAGGAAACGGCTGGCATCCTGCACAACGCTGCTTAGTGGTGAGGTGCCCTCATGACTTCCCAGGTTGGAGCCCAAGGCGATGAGGATGATTAGGGGGCGGCCCAGGCGGAATGCGGTCACCCGCAGGTATTTTATTCCCATCATGATGTCATTTTCCTGATAGGCATCAGCACCTTCGCTGACAAGGTAGAATTCCCGCAGGTAGCGTTTTGCCTGCTTCAGTTTGACCACTATGAGCTCGCACTCCGGAGCCGCGCCCGTGAAATCCTGTTCCGGCAGGGAGCCGCCGGCGGCAATACCGGCCAGGAAGGTGCCGTGGCCATTGGTATCCGTGGAGGGCACCAGGTCAAGGGGGCTTTCGGAGGCAAGGGCCGCATTGATTTGCTCCCTGGTAAATTCAGTGCCATAGGATGCACCGCTGAGTTCATAATAGGCGGGCACGCCGGGAGGGATAATATCCGCTCCCGCGGGGATGCTCTGGTCCCACAGGCCCGCGATTCTGGTGGAGCCGTCCGGATGGCGGAATAAGGGGTTGGTGTAGTCAATGCCGGTATCCACGATACCGATGAGGGTCCCGCGCCCCATGTTTCCCAGGGCGGGCGCGGCAAAAGTGGTAAGTATGCCGGAGGCATCCATGCTGGAGCTGTCCAGGAGGGAAAAAAGTCCGGGTACAGTATAGTAGCTGTATCGGGCCAGGGAAATGGGGGTTACGGTATCCAGAGGGGTGTAGATGATATTGTATTCATCGTTCACATAATCCATACAGGGAATATCGGCCGGATTGCCGATAATCTGCTGCTGGCTTCCAATTCTGTATATGAAATCGGCAATATTCTCGTCGGCGGAATTAAATGGGCAGTCTGCCATGGCACACCTCGGGCAGGATATTTGTTATAGTATATGCTTAAATTCAGAAACCTTTCACTGGACGGAGGTGTGAAACCATAGTAAAATGAAATAAATGGGTGGAAAGGAAGGCGAATCTATGATTTATGGCTGGATAATAGGCGGGCTGGCCGCCCTGGACCTGGGGGTCAAGAGTGTGGTTGAGGGCCAGGAGGACGAAACGTTCCCAAGGGAGCTGCCGTCTGCCAAAGGATTAATAAAGCTTCATAAGAACCATAACAGCGGTTTTCCCTTTGGATTCATGAAGGAAAGGCCGGAATTGGTAAAGGGGATTCCGCTTATGGTGATTTCCGCTATGGCAGGGGCTCTGGCGGCCATGATGCAGGATAAGGGCAAGACCGGGGAGAAGCTGGGCCTGTCCCTTGTGATGGGAGGCGCCCTCAGCAACCTGTACGACCGCGTGATGCGCGGATATGTGGTGGATTATTTCACCATTGAATGGAAATCCCTTAAGAAAGTAGTGTTTAATCTGGGAGATATGTTCGTGTTTTTGGGAAGCGCTGTCTTTGTGTTGGCACAGGCTGTGAAGAGCCTGGAAGAGGCGGGTGTGAAGAAAAAAAAGAAATAAGAAAATAAGGCCCTGGGGAGGGCCGTGTGATGGAAGAAAAGAGAGAATGACCGGATTCCATGGCCATGAAGGGAAGCAGGCATTCTCTCTTATGATCATTAACTGAGCATCCCCCCTATGGTTCCTCCCAGCGCGCATATGCCCATGACAGTGACGGAGCGTTCCATATCAATGGCCGACCCCATATTCATGGCCCAGGACACTGCAAAAAGTACCAGGAAGTACAGAAGCCCTGACAGAAGCCCCCAGAAGAACCGGCGCTGCCGGATGCGTTTGCCTGCCAGAAAACCGCCGGATAAGCAGGTCAGCAGATACACGGCATACACCATCAGGTTCACCTGTCCCTCTTTCAGGCGCAGTTTATAGAGGGCAAGTGCCAGGGCAGCCAGAAGGATTCCTGACAGCACATAGGAGATGAGCAGGGAGCGGAGCATGGGCTTCACAATACCATTTTCCATATATTGTTCTCCTTTTGAAAGAATCTATGTTGCAGTATATTCCCGGAGGAGCCTTTAATATGACAAACCTTTGAAAATACCGTTGCAAGGGACTTTAACCTGTGTTATAATTTCAAGGAATTATATGTTCAAACAATTAATAATATTAAATGAATAGGAGGTGCCGTAGTATGAAGCACGTTAAGACATTGAATACCAATACCTTAAAGGACACAATGAAGAAGGGCGGATGCGGCGAGTGCCAGACTTCCTGCCAGTCAGCCTGCAAGACATCCTGTACAGTAGGAAACCAGAGCTGCGAGAACGCTAACCGCTAATCGCCGGTCAGAAGAGATACATACAGGAAATTGGTTGTAAGCCCCTATGGTCGATGGGATTATAGGGGCTTTACCATGCACAGGATTTGGGGCCCCTGGTCCTTAGAAAGAGAGAGTAGATTCGTGATTCATCAGTATATAAATAATGGTTATCATATTGTCCTGGATGTCAACAGCGGATCCGTCCATGTGGTGGACCCGGTTGTCTACGATGCCGTGCAGCTGGTTTCACAGCGGCTTCCGGAGATGGAGGCGCCGGCTGCCCTGCCTTCAAAAGTGAAGGAGGAGGTAAGGGTCTGTCTGAAGGACAGATACAGCCAGGAAGATATAGAGGAGGCTCTGGAGGAAATCGGACAGCTGATTGATGCGGAGCAGCTTCTTACCAAGGATATTTACAGGGATTTTGTGGCAGACTTTAAAAAGAGGAAGACGGTTGTGAAGGCGCTGTGCCTGCACATTGCCCATGACTGCAATCTGGCCTGCCGTTACTGCTTTGCAGAGGAAGGCGAGTACCATGGCCGCCGCGCCCTCATGAGCTACGAGGTGGGAAAGAAGGCGCTGGACTTCCTCATTGCCAATTCCGGAAACCGGGAACACCTGGAGGTGGATTTCTTTGGCGGTGAGCCCCTGATGAACTGGGATGTGGTAAAGCGGCTGGTGAAATACGGCCGTTCCCAGGAGGAAGCCCGCCACAAGAAATTCCGTTTCACCCTGACCACCAACGGAGTTCTGTTAAATGACGAGGTGATGGAATTCTGCAACCGCGAGATGAGCAATGTGGTGCTGAGCCTGGACGGACGAAAGGATGTCAACGATAAGATGCGCCCCTTCCGTAACGGCAGCGGCAGCTATGACCTGATTGTCCCCAAGTTCCGGAAGTTTGCGGACAGCAGGAAGCAGAGGAACTATTATGTCCGCGGTACATTTACCAGGAACAATCTGGACTTTGCGGACGACGTGCTTCACTATGCGGACCTGGGATTTGAGCAGATGTCCATGGAGCCGGTGGTGGCTGACCCGTCAGAGGATTACGCCATCAGGGAGGAGGACATTCCGGTCATCTTAAAAGAATATGACCGCCTGGCATTAGAGTATATCAAGCGGAAAAAGGAGGGAAGAGGATTCAACTTCTTCCATTTTATGCTGGACTTAAAGGCAGGACCATGTGTGGCCAAGCGCATGGCAGGCTGCGGTTCCGGCACCGAGTATCTGGCAGTGACCCCGTGGGGTGACCTCTATCCCTGCCATCAGTTTGTGGGCAATGAGAAATTCCTTCTGGGCAATGTGGACACAGGCGTTGTGAATACGGACATCAGGGACGAGTTCAAGACCTGCAATGTATACGCCAAGCCTAAGTGTAAGGACTGCTTTGCCAGGTTCTACTGCAGCGGCGGCTGTGCTGCCAATGCGTATAATTTCAGCGGTTCCATCAACGGGGCGTATGACATTGGCTGTGAGATGCAGAAGAAGCGGATTGAGTGCGCCATCATGATTAAAGCTGCCCTGGCAGACGATGAGGAGTAATTGAGGCTATTATATGAAATATCAAGTCATAACAAAGGACGGGCGGGCCAAGCGCGCCCGCATGGAAACAGTACACGGCACAGTGGAGACGCCTGTGTTCATGAATGTGGGAACGGTGGGCGCCATCAAGGGAGCTGTTTCAACGGATGACCTCCGGGAAATCGGCACCCAGGTGGAGCTGTCCAATACCTACCATCTCCATGTGCGCACCGGCGACAAGCTCATAAAGGAATTTGGCGGGCTTCACAGGTTCATGAACTGGGACCGCCCCATCCTTACGGATTCCGGCGGGTTCCAGGTGTTTTCCCTGGCAGGCCTGCGCAAGATTAAGGAAGAAGGGGTTTACTTTAACTCCCATATCGACGGCCACAAGATATTCATGGGGCCTGAGGAGAGCATGCAGATTCAGTCCAATCTGGGTTCCACCATTGCCATGGCGTTTGACGAATGCCCTCCCAGCCATGCAAGCGACGACTACATCCGGCATTCAGTGGAGCGCACCACCCGCTGGCTGGCGCGCTGCAAAACCGAGATGGAGCGCCTTAACTCCCTGCCGGACACGGTGAACCGGGAGCAGCTGCTGTTCGGCATCAACCAGGGCGGCGTGGTGGAGGAGATACGTATGGAACATGCAAGGACCATACGGGAAATGGACTTAGACGGCTATGCGGTGGGCGGACTGGCAGTGGGAGAGAGCCACGAGGAGATGTACCATATCCTGGACGTGACAGTGCCCTGTCTGCCGGAGGACAAGCCGGTCTATCTGATGGGTGTGGGCACCCCGGCTAATATCCTGGAAGCAGTGGACCGGGGCGTGGACTTCTTTGACTGTGTATATCCATCCAGGAACGGACGTCACGGTCACGTGTACACCAACCAGGGAAAGCTGAATCTGTTTAACCAGAAATACGAGCTGGATTCCCGCCCCATAGAAGAGGGATGCGGCTGTCCTGCCTGCCGTTCATACAGCAGGGCCTATATCCGTCATCTGCTGAAGGCAAAAGAAATGCTTGGAATGAGATTATGTACCTTGCATAATTTGTATTTTTATAATACAATGATGAAAGAGATTCGCGACGCCATCGAGGAACACCGCTATGCTGAGTATAAAGCGGCCAAGCTTGCCGGTATGGAAGGTTCCAGCCGTGCCACCGGTACGGCGTCTGATGAATAAGAAACTACTGCGGCGAGGCGGCGGTAGGTGTGAAGGAGGAAGATGGAATGACAAGTGGTCCGATGTTCTGGATTCTCTATATTGTTCTTCTGGGAGGTATGTTATATTTCATGGCAATCCGTCCTCAGAAGAAGGAGAAGCAAAGACAAAAGGAATTGCTGGAAAGCGTTGCAGTTGGTGATACCATTCTCACCAGCAGCGGATTCTATGGCGTTATCATTGACATGACAGATGATACAGTCATTGTGGAATTCGGTAACAATAAAAACTGCCGTATTCCTATGCAGAAGGCTGCCATTATCCAGGTTGAAAAACCGGAAGCCTAAGAGACATGAAACCCGGGGCCTTGTCCCGGGTTTTTGAATATGGTAGAATGTTTCCTTCAGAGGTTCCAAAGCCATAATATATATAAAAGAGAGCAGGAGGATAGGATGATTAAGAACATTGTTTTTGATATGGGAAATGTCCTGGTGGACTACACGGCGGACGGAGTATGCAGGCATTTCATAGAGGACCCGGAAGCACGTAAAAGGGTCAGCACTTCCGTATTCGTATCGCCTGAGTGGATTCTGCTGGACATGGGAGTTATGCCGGAGGATATGGCCTTAAAAAAGATGCAGGCCCGTCTGGACACAGAGGAGGAGCGCAGTCTGGCAGCCCTGTGTTTTAACCGCTGGCATGAGTTCAACATGTATAAGAAGGAAGGAATGGAGGATGTGGTCAGGTGGCTTAAGTCCATGGGATATGGCATCTATCTGTGTTCCAATGCATCCGTCCGCCTTTTGAGCTGTTATAAGGACGTGCTGCCCGCGGTGGATTGTTTTGACGGTATCCTGTTCTCGGCCGATGTCCTGTGCCTGAAGCCCCAGAAGGAGATATACGGCCATCTGTTTGAGCGGTTCCATCTGAAGCCTGAAGAATGCTTTTTTGTGGATGACCTGGAGCTTAACATAGAAGGCGCCCGCCGCTGCGGAATGGACGGATATTGCTTTGATGATGGAAATGTGGAGAAATTAAGGGAAGTCCTGGCAGGACTGAACCGGAGATAAGAGCCGGAAACAGGAGACGGTGGTAAAGAAAGTCAAAGTTTATGCATCACATAGAAAAAGCTCCGTACCAGATGGTACGGAGCAATTTTCTTTAGGATTTTCGGATTTTCAAAAAGGGTTGAAGGATAGTTGTTAAACATTCGTGCATTTCTTATGTACTTAGTATAGCATGCAATCCTCCGGAATGTTTGAATGTTCTTTGAATAGATTATTAAGAAAATCTTAAAATTAATAATTCCCACCTCCCGGACAAAGCCATGGGAACAAATAAGGCAGCAGGGGAAAAAACAGAAGACTGGAAAAAACAGGCTTCTGGGGATGAAAGAAAAATGAAATGGAATCGTAAACTGAAAATGGGTATAAAAAATGGAAGTAATGGGGCTCGAACCCATAGTAAAACCTTTATTTTACAGGGGATTACGGTCCGCGTGTGATACTTCGTGTGATACATTCTATTTTGAGAGACCGGACACCTTGATAAAGTGCCTGTTGATTTTCTTTGTCTGGCGAACTGTTTCCAAGTCAATGACATCCCTATAAACCGTTTTCATGACATTATCAGTGGCCCATCCGCCGCGTTGGAGAATATATTGGTCAGGGACCCCGATAGCGTGCATGATGCTGGCAGCATAATGGCGCAGATCGTGAAATCTGAATTTTGGCAATCCTGTTGATTTGATGGCTCGTTCAAACCGGTGGGTTATCTGGTCTGGAGTAGCCTTCACAATGCGGCCTTCTATACCCCTCATCCTCTCTATCACAAAACCCGGAAATTCTACCTGACGGTAGCTGCCGAAGGTCTTGGGCGGTTTGATATGCCACATCTTGTCAGGCCCCATAACCATACTCTTGTTTACATCAATCACGTTTCCATGTATGTCGTCACTATCCAATGCGCATATTTCTCCTCTGCGCAATGGACCAAAAGCAGCTAGGAAAATGGCTATCTCAAGTTCCTTCCCTTCAACATGTTGTAGCAGGGTCTTTATGTCCTGGTCCGATGGCGTGTACAACGTAGGCCGTTTCTTGGCAGGCAGGGTGGTCTTAATATGAAAATCAGGATGGAACATCTCTAATGTGCCTGATACAAGCCCGTGTGCATTCCTTACGCTCTTGGGACCTACCTTAGCAGAGATATCACTTATCCATACTTGAAGGGCTGTATTGGTTAGGTTATTCAGTTTAATGCGTCCCAATTCATACGGCTTGATGTAATTACGTTGTACAGCCTCATAGCCCCTTATGGTGCTGGGAGACAGCACCCCTCTCTTGGCGTCTATATAACGCGTGACAGCTTCATACAGGGTGATGTTCTCCGCAGTCATGCCTGCTTTGCCTGCGGCCCATTGGGCGGCCAGAAACTTGGCCTCCTTCTTCGTAGGGGCTGTGAAAGATTTGTAATGCTTCTTGCCGTCAACGTCTGTATAATCATATACCTGGATGCGGATATTGCCTGACGGTAATTTGTTTTTAGTTTTTTTCTGCTGTGCCATGGTATCATTCCTCCTAAAAAATGGGTAAAATAAATACGCCCTCTTGCCAGGACGTCCCAGGAATGATATAATCCAAGCGTGATTAGTTGGTTATATCTTCCTGGATTCGTCCGGTAAGAGAAAATCTATGTGAAAAGCCGTTCCTGCGCCAACAGGAGTGGCTTTTTGCTTACTATTTATTTAAAAGAAATAGTTATAGGTGTGGTGTCTTCAATGGTATCCCATCCATCGGTATAAAAAATATGAAATGACGTTTCAATGTTCTTAAATTCCGTAATTTTGTTTTCCTCAAGTTGACTGCTTAAAAAACTCATTGCACTAATCCGCTTTTTCCCGGAGGCTACTTCGGCGGACATGGAAGAATCAATCATGAAACCATTTACAGAAGTATCTCTAACTTGAACTGTAATGCCCTTGTCTGAATTATTTTCAATATATGTTATGAATTGCGGCCCAAAGATTGAATCATCAGTCAAAAGACCTTTTGATATAATTTTAATGCCATTATTGTTATAAAGAACCTCTCCGCTGTCATCGTATACTTGCTGGTATCCATCGCCGACACTAGTAGTCAACTTTATCGGTTCAGTGTCTACATAGGACTCCCAGGAATCACTTTCAAATATATGTAAGGAGAACTCAATATCCGCAATAGTATCTATCCCACATTTTTCTAAATCACTGTTGGATATGACCATACCATCATTTGCTTTTTTACCTGCAGCAACATCGCATGACATCTGCAAATCTATCATATATCCATTAACAGAACTATTCCGAGGTTGGATAGTGAGATTCTTATCGCTATTATTTTCGACAAGTAGCGTTATTTCAGGCCCCCAAAAACCATCCATCTTAAGTCCGGTCGCAGTGACAATGATATTATCTTGGTTATAGATTTCTTTTTCTTCCAGCGTGACTTCATCAGATGGTGCTTCTGCATTAGTTTCTTCCGCTGGAGTATCATCAGCACTCGTTTCCTTCGTATCATTCTTCGCTTCTGATTTGGTGTCTTCGCTTTTTTGTGACACGGAGACCGGTTGGGTTGGCGCCTCAGATGCGCCGGAACTGCAGGCTGATAATATAATGCTAGTGGTTAGTATGGTTGCCAGAAAAAGTTTTTTCATTTGTAAATCCTCCTCAATATGATCCTAATTAGCCGGCTTGTTCTCTTTTTTCATTTTTGCAAATCCGACATATGATAAAATCATCTGTATGACTACAAACATGAAATAAACCGGGAATAATACTAAAGCAACAGTATACAGTATGGCACCCGTTAATGCGAAGCCTCGCTTTCTCATGAATAACCCCAGGGCATTAAAGATTACAGCGAGTGCTGTGAATACAAGATGGGGCATCACTATTGCAGTGGCCAAACCGGAACCAATCTGTTCAGCGGTAGACGCTCCGCTCCCGGCAGCACCTGACCAGTATGTGGCCGAATATATCAGGTATAGTACACCTAATATAAATGAGATAAGTAGACACTTGCTTAATTTCTGTTTCATACACATTCCTCCTAAGTTAACGGCTAAGCCGAATTTTATTAAAAAGCCATGGGCTATTTAATCATAAATCATTCCCGTAAAACCATTTGTTTTCTGCAAGGCCAAAGCCACGGTCTCCATGCCATCTGCTTATTAATCTCATAAAATCAGAACGTTCATTCAATTCAGAATGGTCATCTTCATCCTCTTCAGTATAACACCCCCTGGCTGGTTGTACAATCCCTTCCATGAGCGGAATAATATTTGTCTCTGGAAAGAAAATATGCTCCAGCTGTAATTCTGGTTCTGTGGGCTTTCTGGTTGCACTGTAGGAGATGTTGCGGAACCATTCCTTGTAGGACATCAATGCTCTGTTAGATGCCTGATAGGACAGACCAAATTTGTCATGTATCTGGATTGCGTCATGGCATTTATATTTGTGAATAAGAATACGTGGTGCTAAAAAATGGCTGGCGAAATAATTTGTTTCGTCATCATTTTCTTTGGTATCACCAACATGTTTTAATAATATGTGTCCAACCTCATGCATTAGCGTGAAACGTTGCCTGCATATATACGAGAAGGCATCATTATAATAGATTTTCCCTTTGAGTTTAAATGCATCGTCGCTTACCCTATAACACTCTTTTTCCTTTTTGGCAGAAAGTTCGGAATACTTAAACAAAGGGATTTTTAATTTTTTAATAACATCAATGCAATCAATGGGAAACTCTTTTATTTCGCAGGTTTCGTATACATCCAAAATAATACGAAAAATCTCGCGTCGTTCCAAACAAAATCACTCCTTTAGTCATCATCAGACAATAACGTTCTAATGATATCCTGTTTTTGTTCGACCGTGAGTTTTTTCCCATTACGGGCAATAAGGCTTTGAATATCCTCATATGTTGGCTCGTATTTGGATTGCGATATTCCTTTTGCCATTTCATCAAGTTCATCTACAGTTATTCCAAGTTCGCTACATATTGTGATAACCACATCAACGCTGGCTTTACCAATGCCGGTTCGATTCAATATCGTATATAAGCTTGTGTATGGGATGTCACATTTTTCTGCAAAGGCCCTTAAACTATATCCTTGCTCCTTTATTAATCGTTGAATTAGTTGCTCCCTATTCATATTTTCACCTCTCTCTGATGCTTTATATTATATACGATTTTGCGAATATTGTAAATAGAAATAAACGCAAAAACATATAAGAAGCATAAAAAAGAGACGAAAATATTCTCACATGAAAATATAGTGCTTGACAATGGTTGCATGTGAGAATATAATACAGTCAAGATATTCGCTGGTGCGAATATGGAAAGAGAGGTGATTGCATGTACAATAATCTACTTACAGCGATGAAAGGGAAAAATGTTACTTTCACTCAAATCGCAGATTTGCTTGGATGTAGATACCAAACAGTAAGTGATAATATTCAGGGGAGTAAAGAGAGAGGAGTTTACTTTGATGACGCAAAAAAAATATGGAAAGTATTTTTCCCTGAATATGATTTTATGTGGTTGTTTTACAGAGAGAAAAATAGCGCCTAAACAAACACACGTTCGATAAAGCAACTATACCACTATCACATGCGTGTGTCAACTATGAAAAGGAGGTGAGACGGAATGAAAAAGAGTGCTTACCAGCAAATGGGGGATGAGGTGAAAATCCTAATCAACGAGGCAAAGGTACGAAATAACCTGAACGATGAGGGATTAGCTAAAAAGATAGGAATGCCATTACCAACCCTTCGGAACAGAAAATGCAATCCGGGACGGTTCCGGATGGATGACATTTGGTTGATAGAGCAGCTGGCTGGAAGGCCATTAAGAGGAGGGACAAGCCAATGAGGAAAGTAACTGAGTTAGCCATCCGCACCAAAGCAGCGGTCCAGTATCCCGGCTGGCGCCTGGATTTTGTAGGACCGGCTACCATAGCACTGACCCATGTCATGGGTAGGGAGCGGGTGATTGAGGTGCGGCACCGTAGGAGACGCGGGGACGGTCCCCTTATGAGGGCAGCCAAGTGGATTGTGCCGGCGGTCATCTGGCTGCTGGGGATGTGGATGGTAGCTATCGTGGTCATGGCGCTGGCCATGGGCGTGAGACTTTGATGGGAGGGGAAGCGAGATGACAAAAGTACAGATGGAGGCAATCGCGGATAGGGCAGCGAGACTGTCCGTGAGTAAGACGGACGCGGAGGATGCGCAGGTTTACGCGGCGATGGAATTGGACCCATACCGCGAGTATTATGAGGAGTATCTGGACCAGCTGCAGACAGGGGACGACGAATGGCTCCGCCGGTGGATTGGATGGGAAGTAGCGGATAAGGTTGGTGAGGCGATTGAGATTCTCAAGATGTGGATTCGCGCTGAAATGACTGGGCAGTCCATGGGCGTGAGGCTGTGAAGGGAGGAAAGGAAGGATGGCGGATAGGAAGTTAATCCATCAATTGTTGGATAAGGTCCTGGATGTACAGGAGCAGACAGGCCATTATGCGAGTGTCGATTTTAGTAACTACGGACATGACATATCGGTCTGGGTAAAGCTGGGCGGCTGGCGTAAGGGAACGAATTTTGATTTCGATAAGGATTTTGATATGGACGAGGTGGGCAGTGAAAGGTTCCGCAAGACATTGGAGTACCTGGATGGATTGCTGCCAAAAAATATGGACCCCAGCGGCGGCAACCGCGGAGAGGTCCAATAACTAAAAAACAACACACCCTTATTATAAGGGAGATATCGGAGGATTGCAAGTTGGTATTATCTAAAACGTATTATCCTGGCAGCCATGTAAAGATTACAGCACCATTTTTTACATTGGTATGCAGTTGTGGCCTGCGGCACTGGTCCCTGCTGGGCGAGATTACACCGTGCCCGAACTGTGGGAAGCTTATGAGGTTGGAAGGTGAGCAAGATGCCAGTAAGCAAGCGCATATTTAAAAGCCGGGAGGAATGGCTGGAAGGACGTAAGGGGCATATCGGGGGCTCTGATGCCAGTGCTTGCGTAGGGATGAATCCCTACAAAGACAATGTGCAGCTATGGGAAGAAAAACGTGGCCTGGTTATCCCAGAAGATATATCAGACCGGGAATATGTCCAGTATGGTACAGAGGCAGAGAAGTATCTGAGAGCCTTGTTTGCCCTGGATTATCCACAGTACAGAGTATCCTATGATGAGGATAACATGTTTACAAATACGGCCTATCCGTGGATGCACGCCTCCCTGGATGGCGAGCTTGTGGACAAGAATGGTCGCCGCGGAATCCTGGAAATAAAGACCACCAATATTCTGCAAAGTATGCAGCGTGAGAAGTGGCGTGACCGGATACCGGATAACTATTTCTGCCAGGTGCTGCATTACCTGGCCGTGACGGAATATGATTTTGCAGTTCTCAAGGCCCAGCTTAAGAGTGAGTGGGGCGGGGAACTGCGGATTACAACAAAACATTATTTTATAGAGAGAAAGGACGTTGAGGAGGATATCAAATATTTAATTGAGGCCGAAAGACGGTTCTGGGACTGTGTGGTCACAGGGCGCAGGCCGGATTTGATTCTCCCGGCGATATAGCGGATAGAAAGGAGTAAATACCATGGAGCTACAGATATACAGCCCGCAGGATGACGGGTTTATCCAAAAGATTGATTGGAACTACGAGGAACTTAAGGCGGAGGTTTCAGCTGCCGCAGATGAATACGCTGCGTCTGTCTACACAGACGAAACCATCAAGCGAGCCAAGGCAGATAGGGCCAAGCTTAATAAATTCATAGAAGCCCTGACTGGAACCCGGACGAAAGTCAGGAAGAAGCTCCTGGCGCCAGATGAACAGTTCGGGAGAGAAGTAAAGGACATTGAGGGTATTGTTCGGAAGGCCATTGATAATATAGATGGCCAGATTAAGGATTATGAGCGCCGACAGCGCGAGGAAAAGACCGCAAAAGTCCGAGATTTCTATGACGCTAACATCCATGATATCGAAAAATATCTGCCCTTTGAGCGCGTGATGAAACCAGAATATGCCAATGCATCCACTACCATGAAGTCCATCAAAGAAGAGATAACTGCTCTTATCCAGAGGGTTGACGAGGGCCTGGCCATACTGAACGAAGTAGACAGTCCATATGCCGGGGATATGAAAGAGGTTTTCCTTCGGGATTATGATATCGGCGCCGCAATGGCAGAGAGGAACCGCCTGGAGGCTGCGGAGCAGAAGCGGAAGGAGTACGCAGCGGAACAGGCCAGAAAGAAAGCAGAACGCGATACCAGGATAAAGGCGGAGGCCCAGGAAGTAATTAATGCAGGAAAGCCGGTGCAGACAACACCAGCCCCGGTTTCCCAGCCCAAAGTGGAAACAGTGGAGGAACCGGTCAATGTGATTGACTTCCGGGTATATGTGACCGGAACCCAGGCGGCGGCCCTTAAGCACTTTTTAAAAACCAATGGTATCCGGTTTGAGCCGGTACCAAAACAGTAAGAGGAGGAGAACATTATGGCAGTTAGTAACAGCCTGGCAAACAGGCCACAGCAGAAGCTGGACTTTGGTGTCTATCTGACACAAGAGGCCGCAAAGAAGGAAATCAACAAGGTATTGGGGGGACAGGCGGGGACCCGCTTTATATCCTCAATCATTTCGGCAGTGCAGGCCACCCCGGCGCTCGCCGAGTGTACAAATTCATCCATTCTTACAGCGGCCCTCCAGGGGGAGGTATTGAAGCTTTCTCCCTCACTCCAACTGGGGCAGTATTACCTTGTACCCTACGATAATAAAAAGAAAGGGGTTAAAGAAGCTCAGTTCCAACTGGGGTATAAAGGTTATATACAGCTGGCAAAGCGGAGTGGCGTATATAAGAAAATCAATGTGGTATCCATCAAGGAAGGGGAATTGATATCCTATAATCCACTGGAAGAGGAATTGGAGGTCAACCTGATTGAGGATGACCTCATAAGGGAAGAGACACCAACTATTGGATATTATGCCATGTTTGAGGAAGTCAGCGGATATAAGCATAGCATGTACTGGTCTAAGAAAAAAATGATGTCTCACGCGGATAAGTATAGTAAGGCTTTTTCTGTGAATGAGTCAACCGTTCGGACTAAAAATGGGGCGAAGAAAAAGGTTTCTTTTTCTGATTATGAAGCTGGAAACTATTCTCCGGATGATGAATGGATGTATTCATCTTTTTGGTATAAAGATTTTGACGCAATGGCCCATAAAACTATGCTTCGGCAGCTGATATCCAAATGGGGAACTATGAGTATTGACCTGGTACAGGCTATAGATGCGGATATGGCTGTTATCCATGCTGATGGAACCAAAGATTATGTGGAGACTGATATGGATAATATAGCCGCGGAGCAGCCGGCAGTGAGCCCGGAGCCGGAGGTTGAACCACAGGGACAGGAAACCATGGAGCAGACTGTTCAGCCTGAGCAGAGCAATGGCGTTGCAGACAATTTCTTTTCATAAACAAAACAATTTGAAGGAGGTGATTAAGTGACAATCACATTTGACAACATTGCTGGAGGAGAGATGGCCGAAAAGTTTAAGATGGCCCTAGCTCAGATAGGCCGGAATATCCTGGACCCAAACATGGATCCTGAGACAGCCAGAGGAATGACTATTAATCTTAATTTCAAGCCTAAATCAAACGGAGTGATTGATATTAAGTTTGATATTAAGACCAAACTGGCCGGATTTCAGAAGTCAGAGACAGTATTCCTGGTGGGACAAGATGCCAGGACTGGCCGAATTGAGATGTCCGAGTATGGAAGCGACCGTCCCCAGGTAACATCTGTTGCAGCAGCGCCAGCTGCGGCCTATACAGAAGTGCGGCAGCCGGCGCAGACATTTGACCCGGAAACGGGAGAAATTTACGAGGAACCCCGCAAATCCCCGATTGACTTAAGGGCAGCGGCTAACCAATAAAAATGAAAAGGAGATAAGAGAGATGATGGAAGGATTAAAAGCAGCATTGGAGCATGTGGAGGAACTGGCACGGAAAAACGAAAAAACAGAGGTCATTGAGATATGTGGCAAGACCTATGCCAACAAGAGTTTGAGACGGTATGATTCGCCAGAGAGGGCCGAAGCAATCGAAACCCACAGCCTGTCATCCATGGTGGACTACATAGGCAGCTGCAGCCAAGAGTTCCCGGAAGGTAGGGATATGATTATACATATCATGGGACCAAAGCGGGTGCGGCTGATGTCCTCACTGGATGCGGAGCGCAATAGGGAGTGCCTAATTGATGTGGGCGCGGTGACTTCTGAGTTCCAGTTTGGCCATTGGTACGACCAGGAGAAATTCATGATTGAGATACAGGCCAACTTTGAACCCAGCCCAGACCTGGAGTTAATCATGAAGGTGGCCGGGAACGTGGAAAGGAAGAATAATCAGTCTTATTCGGATGACGGCGTGTCCCAGGTTGCAACCATGACCGTTGGGGTGGCAGCTAAGGCGGATGTGATAGTCCCCAATCCGGTGACACTGATACCTTACCGCACGTTCCAGGAGGTGGCGCAGCCTGCCAGCAAGTTTGTATTCCGGATTGGTGACAAGGACGAACCATCCTTCATGATTGTTGAGGCCGAGAATGGAATCTGGAAGACCGAGGCAGTTTTGAACATCAAGAAATACTTTGCAGATGCCTTGATGAATATGCCTAAGGCAATCAGCAGCCGTATTACAATCATAGGCTAATCAGTGCTTTATCCTCCGGACACATAATATGTCACGGTATTAAATGCCGGAGGTGTCCACGGGGCGGCAAACCAGTACTTTCTGACCGCCGCTCCGTCCTCTTTCAAAAAAAGAAAGGAAATGCAACATGGCAGGCAAGGCAAAAAAGAAACTTGATTACGCCGGCTGGTCAGTTGACATATTCGATAGTGATACAAAAATTGATAAGCTCCTGGACGCACAGGGATGGGTAGGATTTTCCGTTTATTTTTATCTCTGTCAAAGGGCATTTGGGAGTGAAGGATATTTTTACCGATGGGGCTTTGACGATTGTGCATCGACCGCCAGGAAGATGGGCTGCGGCATTGGTTCCGGTACTATCCGCGAGGTAGTGGGCTACTGCTTACAAATAAATCTCTTTGATAAAAGGGTATTTGATAGGTGGGAGGTCTTAACCAGTAAAGGTATCCAAAGAAGTTACTGGACAGTTGCTTCTGGACGAAGGGACAGGACGGTATATAAAGAATTATGGCTTTTGCAAAAAGAAGAATGCAAAGGTGTGATTTTTGTACCATTTTTTAAGGATATGTCGGAGACAAATGACCATTCGCAGGCTACAAATGGTGATATGTCGGATACAAATGACCCTGTAGTAAAGGAAAGTAAAGTAAAAGGTAATAAAGAAAAGAGTGCTGCGCCTCCTGCGGAGCCGGCAGCGTTCTTTCCGGAATCATTTGAAATGCAATGTGTTGACCGGTTGATTGCATCGGTCCTTGAGCAGATGCCAGGGGCTAAGGTGCCAACCAACGAGCGTGACCGGCAGAAATGGGCAGCAGAGGTTGAGAAGATGCAACGCATTGATAAGCGGAGCAGGGAGCAAGTATCCCAGGCTCTTGATTATGCCATTAAAAGCACGTTCTGGAGGACCAATATTAGGAGCACGGCAAAGTTCCGGGAAAAGTTTGAGACCCTTTATATGCAGAGTATGGACCGGATGCAGAGGGCTGGAAAACCGGTCCCCAAAAACCAGTTCCATAATTTTGACCAACGAAATGTTGACTATGACGCTCTGGTGTTACAGCGGGTAAAGGAATGGGCGGGGGAAGGAGAAGGGAATGAAGGAAATCCACCAGAAGATACTTGATTTTGTGACAGGCTACCTGCTGGAATGTGGCTACCCTCCTACCAATAGGGAAATTGCAGATGGAGTCGGTTATACATCCACCTCAACGATATTTAACCACATGCGGGATATGCGGGAAGCAGGATTGATAAATTACATTGACGAATGCCCCAGGACCATAACAGTCCCTGGGTACAGATATATGAAAATCAAGGGAAGGAGGGGCCGCGATGGAGGAGTTAACAACCAATATGGAGGAAACGGCGCCAGTACAACCAGCAGAAATAAAGTGGTATAAGAGTGTCAGCTATGAGGATGCCAAGGTATTTATAAAATCCAATATCACGTCGGCGGCCAGGAGCTTTATTGCTATAGGGTATTATCTTAAGCTGGTCCGGGACAAAGAGATGTACCGGGAAGATGGTCATGAAACCATCTGGGATTTTGCTAAGGCCGAGTATGGCATCAGCCAGTCTACGGCCAGCCGATACATGTCCATGAATGACCGGTTTTCCAAGGAAGGAAACAGCCCTATCATAAGGGATGAATACAAGGAATTTGGTAAGAGCCAGTTACAAGAGATGCTGTCTCTTACGGACGAGCAGATGGAGCGGGTATCGCCATCGGACCGCGTAGAGGATATCAGAAACATGCGCAAACCAAAGGAAATCCCGTATGTACATATCCCAGGCCAGGTAGAGCTGACAGATTTCCCGGGTGTGGAACCGGAGGATGTGGCTGCATCAGTCCAGACCAGGGAAGAGATTGCATCCAGACAGCCAGAGAAACAGACCTATACAATATCCGCGGCGGACCTGCTACCGGATCCAGGACAACAGAAAACGGAAGAATCCATTGCGATATCGCAACAGGAAAAGCCGATACCAGAACCGCGGTCAGAAGTGCCGCATGAACCGGAGAAGTCCGGGAAGTGCATCCACCGGCCAGAATTTGACTGCACCCTGGAGGAAGCCCATAAGCTCATTCCGGGTACTGGAGAAGATTGCAGCCGGGTGTGCTGCTGGGAATGTGTCAGGCACGGTGACTGTGAGTTGGAATGTTATAGTTCGCAGCGGCGCCCGGCTCCACAATTATCAGCCTACGGAACACCCAGGCGGGAATACCCAGCAGATAGTCTGATAGCAACAGAAGGATGCGAGGGCGGACATGACTGCTTCTCCTGCTCTATGGAATGCGAGATACGGCAGGCAGAGCGGCGGTGTGTAGGGGCGTCCTGCGGGAATCCGTTTCCGTGCGAGATACTTATGAATCTGGACGGAATCCGGGAGCAGATAGGGGAGAATTGTGAGTTCGTGAACCATGAACTACTGGCCTATCACCGGGCGGGAGACGGGGAACCAAGCCCATGCTGCAAGCACTGCAAGAATCCTTGCGAATATATTTGCGAGTGGGCCATGAGGGTACTGGATCAGGAACCACAGCAACCCGCTGCGAAAGAGCAGCAGAATGAGGAGATCTGCTGCGAAAATGAAAACCAAGAAGAAACAGAGGAAGCAGAAAACGAACCCTCAGATGTGGATCTGCTCCGGGGGATGTTAGAAAAAGAAAAGGAATTCCTGGATGAAATGATAAAGGTTGATAAAGTGGAACCTCTTCCGCCGAAGTTGCTCCGGAAGAAAAAGATACTGGTGGCAGCTCTTGCGGGTATGCTGTGTAATCTGGAAGAACCGGAGCCAGAAGAACCCAAACAGCCAGCGCTTCCGGTCATGAAGAACAATGACCAGCGTAAGGCATGGCTGAGGGATTACCAGTCCTGGGGCCTGTGGTATACGGATGAGCATATCGGGGCCAGGTATTACAAGTATGATTTTGAGAATGGAGCGAGGCTGATCGTAGAGGAGTACAGCAATTATAACGAGTTTACCGGAAAGGATTATACATCCTCTTACCTGCATCTGGTAGGCGGTCCGGAGCCGACAAAGCATCCGATGCATGGATATGGTAAGTGGAACAGACATGAGACGTATGACCGGTTTCCGCACAGTGAAACGGAATTGGTTGAGTTTCTGAAGGAGATCCAGAAAGAGAAAAAAGGATGATGGAGTTTAGCATAAGGAGGAACACATGGAAAGATTAACACATGAGGCTGATATGCTTTATAAGATTTTAAAAAGTGTTGATTTTGAGCAGATAAATTAGCATTTAGTGGCGGTGTGCGGTACACAGGGCCAGGTTCGATTCCTGGGCAGTCTGCGGACTGTAACCATGGTGGAAAGTAAGAGGGTGCCGGTTCGACTCCGGCCGCCGCCAACTTAATATTCCTAGGAACCGGAGGAGAAAGTAGATATGAATGTAAAAATATATATACGGAATTTTGATGGGACATGGGACTTGGAAAAAGAATTTGATGAAAAGGTGATTTCCATTACGGTTGCAAATGGAAACTATGTTTTGGTGTTAGAACAGGAAGATTATTTTGGTAAGCTTGTCTTTTTGTATGATATGAGCAAATACAAAATCGAGGCTCTTCCACAGTAAAACTGATATTTAACGGAGGTATCCTATGTTATGTAAAAAGACGGAGCGACAACTTGAAGAAGTATATCAAAGTAGAAAACCATACTTAAACCAAAAAGATTGTTGCGAAGAATTACACGACATGTGCGTGAATTGCGAAAAGTTCTGCGGAGTTAAAGAGCATGATTATTCCGAATGTATAGATTTGCCGTGTTTTAAAAATTGGTTAGGTCTTGAATATTTGGACTGGGTAAATGGATATTGATACACAACGAAATTAATATTTGAAGGAGGAATGGAATTGTCACTAATTAAGGCATTGGTGGTAAGCATGGCAATATCCGCGGTCTGGTACGGCATGGAGTGGATGCAGTACCAAGAACTACAATGGGATAGGAGGTGCGATAATGTGGTTTGGGCATTGTATCTGGTGATATTATGGTGGCTGTTTGCACACCAGAATTAAAATTTTTAGAAGGAGAATAACATTGAAAAGATATGTAAGTGACGAAACCAGAGATTTAATGGAAGAGCAATTTGCAGACTGTCTGGATTTTGAACAATTGGCTGATTTATACGCGGATTTTCAGTGCGTGGTGCGGGAATTAATGCTTGATAAGAGTAGGGAATTGACTGAGGACAATTAAAATTTCCGGGAGAACCGGAGGAAGGAGAACATTATGAATGATTTAACGTTAGTATTACCAGTCGCCATTGGTGGGAGAATATGGGATATTGATTTTCCAGAGATGTCGGCCCTCGTTATGGGGTATCGAATTGGAAGAATGATGGGAGAAGATGATGCGGATTACGAGGAAAGCTATGAAGATGGAGAGTTATACATCCAATACACAATAGGGGGAGTTGAAAGTTCTTCACCTGTGTCAAGTATAGGAGAATCACTCTTTCTAACAAAGGATGAATTGATACAGGCTGTTTCACAAAACTGACATTTTTAGGAGGAGTAAACTATGGTAAAAGTAATTAAGTACGGCCAAAAGCGCAGGATAACGTGTAGTAACTGTGGAGCCTTGCTGGAGTTTGAAAAAGACGACCTAAAGAACGTCCGAACCGGAATGAATGAGTATGAACAGCAAATTGTTTGTCCAGCATGTAATGAGATTGTGAGTGTATATATTACGATTGTAGATTGAAACGCAAGAAAATATTTAACTCATTAAGAGAGAAAGAGAAACGATATGGAAGAATTAGTTGAATATCTTAACGATGAAGCTGATTACTTACGCTAACGAATAGAAATTAATATTTTGAGGAGAAATGAACAATGGTAAAAATCCAAAAATGTAAAAGACATGGAGTCTGTAATGATTGCGGCAGACAGCAATCGAATGATACGGAAATCTGGGAAATCAAAGCATCGACAACTGGGCAAGGATGGACAACAATAATGCTTTGCAGAGACTGTATGTTGTCATTACATACGGCAATAGCGGCCACTCAGATAAACTGATAGTTAAGATTTAGAGGTGTTATATATGGATTATAATTTTTGGGATGACCGCACCCATGAAGTAGAAATTAACCCATGCGAAGGATGTTATGATTATCAGAATGGAAAATGTATTTCTAATGGTGGATGCGGCTTTTCGGACAAACACAGGAGGACGTCAAATGAAGGTTAGAGATTGCGGGAATTGTGGAAGAAACCAATTTGATAATCTTGATAGGTGTATCAAGTGCGTGGATAATGGAATGTCTGACTTCATTCCGGCAAATGCGATAATCATGAAAATGCTGAGCGATGAGGAAAGGCAGAACCGCGAACTGGCGGAGAAGATGTTTGGAGGTACCTGATTGAGAAAGAAGGCAATAGAATGAATCAATATGATGTATCGGGAATTTTAAGAACGTATTCAGAGAAAGCAAGACATGCAAAGGACAAGGAACAATTAAAAGATATTATTCGCGAACTCAAGCAAGAATTGGATTTGCGTAAGATTGATTTTAATAAGCAAAACTGATATTTCCGGACTTGGTTTAAAGCCAGGGTATTGTATCATAAGTTGGTAAAGTTAGGATTTGAGAAAGGAGACCGGAGCGGTGGCCACCGTAATGGGATATCCCGGCTCTTTCTGAAAAAATGAAATACACCAAAAAAGTAAAATGTGAGATATACAGAGACAATATGCAGAATTACAAAAAATATGCAATCCCTCCAGCGCAGCTGATTATTGCGGATGTACCGTATAACGTAGGAAATAACTTTTATGGATCGAATCCAATGTGGTACAAAGGAGGGGATAACAGGAATGGGGAAAGCAGGCTGGCAGGGAAAGCGGCATTTAACTCGGACTTTAATTTCAATCTTTTTGAGTATTTCCACTTTTGCTCAAAGATGTTAAAAAAAGATGATGCGAAACCGGTGCAGCGTGGCCGCAGCAGTGATAGCCCGTGCATGATTGTATTTTGCAGTTTTGAGCAGATCCAGACATTGATTAAGGCAGCAGAAAAACATGGGTTTGTAAATTACATACCATTGGTTTTCTGCAAGAATTACAGCCCACAGGTGTTAAAAGCAAATATGCGGATCGTAGGCGCGACAGAATATGCCCTTGTGCTGTACCGTGACCGATTGCCAAAATTCAGAAACGGCGTGAGGACGGACGAGAATGGAAAGACGATCCCTGGTACAGGGCATATGGTGTTTAACTGGTTCCGATGGGAGAGGGATGGGAAAGACATTCCGAAAATCCACCCGGCACAAAAGCCGGTAAAAGTGTTGAAATATCTGATAGAAGTCTTTACGGATCCGGGAGATGTTGTGATTGACCCCTGCGCAGGAAGCGGAAGTACATTACGTGCTGCGTATGAGTTAGGACGGAGTGCATATGGCTTTGAGATTGACCGTACTTTTTATCAAAGGGCAAAGACTGAAATGCTGTCCTGGGAGCCAGACGATCAGATCAGTATGTTTGATACAGTAAATTAAGATTTAGCGGAGGTAAGAGATGTTTTTCTTGGAGAGAAAAGAAAGCTATGCAATGCCAAATATTTTAGGAAATTGCTCACAACCGGTATATACATATCGCTGGAAAGCGATAGCGAAAAGTGAGACAGAGCGGCCGCTATTAGATATGATTAAGGATATGGATGTTGCAACGCACAGGATAGTATCTAATCAACCGAACTGATATTTTAGCAGAAAGAAGGTGTGAAGTGTTACACATTTTAATCATACCAGAAAATATGCAAAGGGGAGATAAAATCCTTGATGCAATATACACGGCGGAAACAGAACCTATTATAGAATATAGCAGAGCGCGAAAGAGAATCCGCACCAAAAGCGGGACGCTATATACTGTCAGCCGACCTGAAACACGCTTCCTAATGGGACATAGAGCCGACCAAATAATTTTAGATTTTGCTTTTGTATACACATTAAAAGATATGGTTGATTCAATTTTACGTAACTCTTGCGTTCCAAAAGAGTTTCAGATTATTGACGATAGAAAAGTTTTGAATGGATGCATTCGGCCATACTGACATAAGCAATATTAACACTACATGAGGTGACAATGTGAAAGCAGGAGATTTGATAGATATCAATAGAGGATATGAGGTGATTTGCCCGTATTGCGGAAAAGTACAGTATGTATGCTTATCAATCCTACACACTTGGGGCGTTGCTGACGGAGGGCGAGGAACGTGTTTGGGCTGCAAAAAGACTATGGCATTGGTGTTTGATTATGAGACTGAAACAATGACGGCCAAAAGAACCGGAGAAGTATAGTATTTTCTGCTGTGGATGCACTGCTGAAATTGACCCTGGGTGGGCACAGGAACCAGGATATGTTGAAAATAAAAGTAAAATGCCCATATTGTGGGTTTGAAAATAATATCATAATCAATCCAGAGAACATAACAGAAAAACAGATTACTCTTTGTGATTGTGATAAAGGCGGATGCGATAGATACTTTGCTGCATTTGCAAAAGTAAAAGTAAAAGTACAGTGCGAAGGCAAGGCGATTGAAGGTTGTTAGACAAACTGATATTTGTGATACGAAGGGAGGTACCTGATTGAGAAAGAAAGCAGACAGTAAGCAGGCCAAGGCCAACAAGGTCCTGCGGGCATCAGCTGTAGCAGCTTTGGCGGAATCAGCCATCCGGGAGCCGCCGCCGGATACATGGTCTGTCAGGATGCCGGTCTATGCATACACCAGCCTGTGCCCGGTCCCGGAGCTGCGCAGGCTGCCGAAGGGAGTGATACGGTATTATGAGACAGTGCTACATAGACAACGGGCGTCACGGGTGTGACGGACAGCGCAACAACAAGGGACGGATACGGTACGGGTGCTGGGCGTGTCCGTGGCTGGACGCGGGAGGAGGTGATACCGGTGAACAAGGAAATACTGGTTGTGTTTGCAGATGCCAGAGCCAGAATAAAATTGGTACGGGAACAGACAGAGAAGAAACGCCGCAGGCTTGAGAAGCTGGAGCAGAAGGGAGTACGGGTATCGGATTCCGTGTCCTGTGGAAAAAGGGGAAAGAAACCACTGGGGACGGTGAAGATTACTGGATATCCGCTACCAGAGCATGATAGGGCTAAGCATGAATACGAAAAGCAGTACAGTAATTTGATGCAGGAGGAGCAGGAACTTCTGGAGTTGCAGACACGGGTTGAGGAGTACATAGCCAGTTTAAAAGACATTGAGATTCGGAATATCATGACGTTGTATTACGTGGAAGATATGACATGGGTGCAGGTTGCACATGGTATGAATCGGCTGTATCAAGGCAAGAGAAGGTACTATACAGCAGATAGCTGTCGAGGAAAACATGACTATTATTTAAAAAACTTTTAGTTTCACGGTTTTCACGGTTTTAATGTGGTAATATTTAAACTGGAAGTGGTGTAAAGGCCATTTCCTCCTCCCAAGGATATTTGCCAGGAGCCCCCCATCCTGGCACTGATGCGAGGTAGAGCAGCCTGGCAGCTCAATGGACTCATAAGCCATAGGTCGGCGGTTCAAATCCGTCCCTCGCTATTCGGACAGATATATTTGACATTGTATTTTCTCCCTTAGGGCCTCCGCCGAGATGTGGAGGCTTTTTCCATGCAAAAACAGCCAGATAGGAAGGTGAGGTGTTTGGGATATGAAGACATAAAAGACAAAGGGTTTGATAAACGAACCACAGGCGAACTACTGGAAATTGCATCGAAAGGCGGCAAGGCATCCGGGGAGGCTAGGAGGCGTAAAGCGAATCTTCGACAGACAATGAATGCCATCCTTACATCTGAGGTGGATATACCAGAATGGACCCAAATTTTGGAGGCATTAGGATTGGACAGTACACTGGAAACAGTCATCAGTGCAGCCATGGTCAGGGAGGCCATGAACGGGAATGTCAAAGCATATACGGCTATTAAGGATGTCCTCGGCCAGACCTCAAAATCAGAAACGGACCTGGAGGAGCAGAAGGTGCGTATGGCAGCCACTAAGGCTAAGATGGGCGCTGTTGACGAAGAAGATCAGGAAGATGATGGGTTCCTGGATGCATTGAAAAGTACTGTTGAGGATGACTGGGCTGACGATGATATAGAGGAGGGCTGGTCCGATGAAGATGAAGAAACGACCAATATTTAAGTTCAAGCCGTTCTCAAAGAAACAGAGGATGGTCCTCAATTGGTGGATGGACAACAGCCCTGTCAAGGATTATGACGGTATCATAGCGGACGGAGCCATCCGTTCCGGAAAAACAGTTGCCATGTCCTTGGCATTCGTATTCTGGGCTATGGAATCGTTTGACGGCCAGAACTTCATCATGGCCGGTAAGACAATTAGTTCCTTCCAGCGTAATGTACTAACCAACCTCAAGACCATGTTGCGGAGCAGGGGATACAGATGCATACACCATCTTTCTGGAGAGACCCCCAATATGCTGGAGGTTACCCGGAAGGGGGTTACCAATTACTTTTATATCTTTGGAGGTAAGGACGAGGGCTCCCAGGAGCTGGTGCAGGGCATTACGGCAGCCGGTGCCTTTTTCGATGAGGTGGCGTTGATGCCGGAATCCTTCGTCAATCAGGCTACAGGCCGATGCTCTGTGAAGGGAAGTAAGTTCTGGTTCAATTGCAATCCGGCGGGGCCGATGCATTGGTTTAAGGTTGGATGGATTGACCGGGCAATTGGATTCATTGGGCAGAGAAGGGCCGGGGAATTGCAGGAGAAGGGACAGGAAGTTAAACGGTTGCTATACCTGCATTTCACAATGGATGATAACTTATCCCTGGATGAGGAGATTAAGGAGAGATACCGGAGCATGTACACTGGTGTCTTTTTTTTACGTTATATCCGAGGGTTATGGGCTGTAGCTGAGGGCCTGATATATACCATGTTTACAAAGTCCAACATCTATAATGATGAGACCCGACCAAAAGGACTGGAATATTTGAGCGTCCGGACAGTAACCTTGGACTACGGTACTACTAACCCGTGTGTGTACCTGGACATTTACGATGATGGAGATATCATTTGGGTGGACCGAGAATACCGGTGGGACAGTCGCGTGGAGAAGGTCCAGAAAACGGACAGCCAATATGGTGATGATATGGTGGAGTTCATGGGAAATAATCCGGATTTGATGGCTG
>ERZ506216.10-NODE-10-length-116998-cov-7.71856_pt1 | contig 116998 bp, 115 predicted proteins | sample MGYA00512585_ERZ506216 | MGnify/ENA metagenome assembly ERZ506216
TGTAGCATATGAGTAAAACATTATCCGAGGAAATATCTCTGAAAGCCTTTCATATCGGCACTTTTTAAGATTCTCCTCGGATAATTGAATATCTCGGATAATGCGCCCTTTGTTCCAAAGGGATTTATCCGGCGTTCCCGTTCTCGGCTCGTTTTCTCAAAAACTCCTGCGCTGGCTCGCTCGTCAAGGCAAGCCGGAGAAGTGCGGCGGCTTCCTCGTCGGTCATGTCCTTTGCTTCCGGCACAATGCTTTCAAAGACCGCGCCCCGGACAATAAGGCGGTGGTTGCGCGTCCGGCGTTCCTCGCGGGATAGCTTTTGCCGCAACATCTTTTCCCGGTTCTCATACTGCCGGATTTTCTTCTTGCTGTCCTCAATCTCGGCGGTCAGCTCGTCGCGGGTTTTCTCTCTCGGTTTTGTCAGGGGTGGTCGCTCCTTTCTGCTCGGTGGCATAGAAAAAGGACAGTCGATTTTCTCGGCTGCCCTTTCTTATGACATTAGGTTAATTTTCCAGAGGTGTTTGGTTCAATACTGTTATCTTGAATGCGGAGTTTGCCAAATCAAAATAAACTGTAATGCTTCTATTACACTGGTTCAGATTATTTGTGATGTTATGTACTGTTGAAACACCAAATTCTGGATAGTCCCTGTAATTGTTCGGGCTATGAACCCAGCCACCACTGGCAGGATAATCCGTCAACAAAATATCCGGCGTTAAACTGTTCACTTCCCTATCATTCAGCTTAATACTGGTATGCGCTTCATCATAAAAAACGGTGATGGAATCAATAACTCCATCTTCAATTTTTTGATATGGCTCGGCTTCTTCGGTAGTTGCTTGGTTTGTAATTGTGACTTCCAGAAGTACACCGTCTTTTTCTAACAGCCGAATAATAGAACCTCCCGGAAGAATGCCCTCACCATTCTTTGATAATGACCAGTTTGTACGCATTTCATAATAATCTTCGCTCACCATTGGATTTAAGAAATATGGTGTCTTATCGCTTATACTCCAACCCTCATTAACAAACTGCTTCAAAGTGATTGGAATAGGATAATAGGTATCGTTAATAGTAAGCCCAAACTCAATGTTATCTTGCTTCATTTCGTTTTCACCGTCCATTTCTTCAGAAGTATTTACATCTTTGGTTACTTCTGAACTTGTTGTATTTAATGCTGATTCTGAATTATCAGGGAGAATGGAAGTGGTATCTTCCTTAGCGCATGCAGTTATTGAGAAAGTCAGTAAAAAACACAATGTGAGAATTAAAAATTTTTTCATGTATTTCCTCCTAAGTCAAGTCCGATTTATTATTCCGATTATTTAAGAAAAGTATAGCATAAATTTGCAGTGAAATCTACATCATTTCAGCCTTTCGGCGGCGTTATTCTCTCTGGCATACTGCCGCGCTGCTTCCCGGCGTTCTGCGCTGTATGGGGCGGTCAGACGGAAAGAGAAACGCCCCTTTGCAATATCAAACTCCATGCAGCCTGTTTCGGGGTCTGTTTCGGTCTGGCGGCACTCGTCGGGGTACTGTCCGGCGTATGCCGCAAGCCGTTTCTTCAAGTCGGTGTTGTGGGTGCGGATATGGATAACGGGGTCTTTCTCGTCAAACCAAATATCGGTGGTCTTTTCCTGCTTTGTAAGTCCTGTTTTCATCAATGCTCCTTTCCGCGCCCCTGTTACGCAATAGGGGCGTTTTTTAGGCGTTTTTTCTGGCTCTTGACTTGAGAAAAACAGCGATTTTGACGATAATAGCCGCCCCGGTGATACATTCCCCGTCCGGGCGGCTATTATCGCAAGATTTCCATTTTTCCCGGCTCTTGACCGTCAAACATAGATTAGCTCATATCTTATGATTTCCTCCGCTTGCGCCTTGCAAGCGTTCATCAGCCCCACCCATTTCATAGGGTCTGCGGCTTTGAGTGCTTCGGTCGCTCCCGCGCTCTTGGCAAGCCCCTGTGAATGTGCTTCCTTTTCTGCCTGTTCCTCCTGCTGGCGGCGTTGTTCCTCCGCTTCCATAGGGGTAACGATATGGGCGGGTACTTCAAACGCGCCGATAAAGTTGAGGTAAATATCTATCCTCTGGCGGCGGTCATTGCCGCTCCCCTTACCCTCATGGACGATTATCTTCTCTATAAATTCATTGAGCATGGGGGTGGTAAGCTCCGTAAAATCGGTGTACCGCTTCGCAAGCTCAATAAACTTGTCTGTGTTCAGCCTGTCGGCGTTCCATGTGTCAAGCTGTTCCTGCCATTCGCCTATGGCGGCTTCAAGCCCCGCTTGTTCCTCGTCGTACTCGGTAAGTAGGCGGGTAAAATGCTTGTCGGGTATTTTGCCTGTGGCGTTTCCCTCATAGAGCTTTTTCACCAGCCCGTCAAGCTCTTTATGCCGCCGCTGCGCCTTGCTTAACCGCTGCTTGCACTCCTTTACGGCTTCCTCCTGCCGCAAGTCCGACGCTTCCCGCACACGCTCTATAAACTCCGCTTCGTTGTTCTGCACATACCAGCTCACGCGCTGAATGGCGGCAAGGATAGCAGCTTCTATCTTTTGTGTGGGGATATGGTGCATGGAGCAGTCGCGGGTAAGTTTCCTGTAATTGGAACAGATAAAAGCGTCCTCAATCCATTTCCCTTGCACAAGGTTGTATCTGTGGGTCAGCTTCGCGCCGCAATCGGCGCAATACAAAAGCCCGGTCAGACGGTTCGGGGCGGCTTTGCGCTTGGGGGCGCGGCGTACTGTTTCGCGCAAACGCTGAACAGTATGCCATGTTTCCTCGTCCACAATGGCGGGGATTGCCCCGTCGAAAACATATTGTTCCTCCGGCGCGGTCTTGCGGGTGCTTTTGGTCTTGTAGTTCTCGCATACGGTTTTTCCCAGTATCTTGCGCCCCATATACTCCGGGCGTTTGAGAATACTGCTGATTGTGGTGACTGACCATGCGTAGGGGTCTGCATACTTCGCCGCCCGGACGGGTGCGCCTATCCGTTTCCAATGCTCGGACGGGATAGGGATTTGCTCGGCGCGAAACGCTCTTGATATGCTGGCAATGCTTTCTCCTGCAAGTACGCTATGGAATATCCGGCGCACAATGGCGGCGGCTTCCTCGTCGATTATCCATTCGTGCTTATCCTCTTTAGAAGCAAGATAGCCGTAGCAGACGCTTCTCGAACAGCGCAAGCCCTTTTCCATTCTTGACTTGAAAACCGTCTTGATTTTCCGGCTGGTGTCGGCTACATACCATTCGTTTATGACATCACGGAAGATAGACATAATATCAAAGCCGTTGGCGGTGTCAAGGTTGTCGTTGGCGGCGATAAAGCGTACATGGTACTCGTCAAAGGTACGCTTCAAAAGCCCTACTTCAACAACATCACGCCCTATCCGGCTCTGGTCTTTGATAATGACGGTAGCCACGTTTCCCGCCCGGATTTCATCAAGCATAGCGTCAAGCCCCGGACGCTTGAACGTCGTTCCCCGCACTCCGTCGTCTGTGAAGTGGCGAATATTCGTAAAGCCGTTTTTCCGGGCGTAGTCCTCTAAAATCCGCTTCTGATTTTCGATAGACACGCTTTCCCCGGCTCGCTCGTCGTCATGGGAAAGACGCTCGTATAAAGCGGTTATTTTTCCTTTCTCTGCCTGCTTCTTCATGGTGTGTAACCTCCTTTCGTGAGGGTGCGCGCTCCCTATGTCTTTATTGTAGACTACCATTAGGGATTCTTCTGAAAGCAAAGAAAGCGGGTATTATCCCGGCAATCGCCCCTGTATTGGAAGAAATAAAGAAGAATGGTTTTTATATAAGTGGAACAGTGGAGCGGATGGTTTTAAGTGAGGCGGGAGAATTGTAAAAGCAGAATTGTATGTATACAGCAAATAAATCTAAATACTATATATGGTGCTTGCAATGTTGACAAACGCTATATATAGTGATAGAATGAAAGCGAAAGTTGATTTATATAATCGAAAGATTATAACCGCTTTTTGTTCTGATGAAAATCAGGAGTGTAACTTTTAATCTGTATGCAGCAGATAAAGAAAAAGGCAAACAACCGCCTGTTGGAAGCCCATTGTATTCAATAAAAGATTTGCGGCTGATTGCTGTGAATTGTGGAATGAGAGAGACATCAAACATGAAATGTGTTCTGGTGTCTCTTTTTTGTTGTATGCAAAGGCTGATTGTGTAGCCCACAGGCAATTGTCTGCCGGAAACTTTATCAAATTACGTAGGAAGGAGGTTTGTAAGAAAAAGGAGGTACGCCAGTGAAGCTTTATGATGAGGATGGCTGTTATTGTTTGCTGATTGCCATTTTGACAGGAGTGGATGCCAGCAGGGCCAGAAAACTTTACCAATATGGTCCGAATCATCCAATCTGTAGGAAGTTCATGAAAAGGAGGCAAACATCTGTAAAAAAGCACCTGGAGACTAGGTCAGAACGAATGAGAGCTATGAAAGAAATGAAAGAGAAAGGCTGCGGCATAGAGATGCTTGCAGCTGTTTTTGACTGTGATTGTTCTACAGTCAAACGAAATTTAAAAAAAGTGGAGGTTAAAACAAATGATGGTATTTGAAGATTTTACGAAGAAACTTGTGAACAGGATGGAAACGCGGTTGGGAAAAGGGTATAGAATACAGGTTAAGGATACGCTTAAAAATAACTCGATTGTCGAGCATCAGCTTATGCTTCGAAAGAACGGCAGCTCGGTTGTTCCAGCGATTTATCTGCAGGAGCAGTATGAGTTGTATATGAAACAACCTGACGAGGAGCGACTGGACTGGATTATAGAGAATATTCTTGCTTCATATGAACAGCAGGAAAAGGAGATGGATGAAGTATCTAAACTGTCGAACAAGTTGCTTCATTATGAGCACGTCAAGGACAACATTTTATTTAAGCTTATTAACACGGAAGACAATGAGGAACTGCTGATGCAGGTTCCGCATATTTCCTATCTGGATTTATCAATCGTGTTTTATGTTTCCATATCGGAAACGGAACAGGGAATTATGACTGCATTGATTTGGAATCAGCATATGGAAGTCTGGAATGTTACAGCATATGACTTATATAAGGTGGCAAGAAAGAATACGCCTGAGAGAATGCCGGCCAGGTTCTGCAGCATGGAGGAAATGATTTTTGGACTAAAGGAAGAATTAGAAAAAAATCCGATAGACGAATGGGAAATGGATATGTTGCAGATAGAGCAGGAGGATAGTTTCCCACCCCTTTATATTCTCTCCAATACACTGGGAATCAATGGCGCTGCAGCTATTCTGTATCCAGAGACTTTGAAAAAGTGTTCGGAAGCTCTGAAAAAAGATTTGTTTATTTTGCCGTCCAGTACTCATGAAGTCCTGTTGCTTCCATATGAAGAAAAGATTGAAGCCGAAGAACTGGCCTGTATGATTAGGAATATAAACAGAGAGGACGTTCCAAGAGAGGACTGGCTTTCAGACCATGCCTACTTTTACCGCCGCGAGGACGATAAAGTAATGGCTGTATAGGAAGGAGGGCATATGCATATCCACAAGTTTGCTGATTTGGCAGTATTTGATGAGGTAGGCGTTGGAGGGACGCTCCCGGCGACGGCAGAGTACCGGGATTTTATCAAAAAACTTCATCCGGCGCAGATACTGACCGGAAGGCTGACCACCCCCTTACTGGAAGTAACGTACTCCTATGTGACAAACAGGGGAAACTATAAGGTTGCAAAAAAATATCTTTTGCTGCGTTCCCTCCATGAGGATATAGACATTGAAGTTGACATGGAGCTGCACGACTGGGCAGACGCACAAAACAAAGCGTATCCATATCGGAGAATCTCCAACGTACAAATTCTGGAGATTAACCTGATTGCCTATGCAACCATATCGCTTGTGGCATAAAATGTTCTCTTCTCTCGTTTCCCAGAGAAAACTCTGGGTTGCCGTAAGAGGTCAGATAAATGCGTATCAAAGCCCCGAAACAAGCAAACGGTAAGCGGCGTAAAAAGACACACCGATGAGAATGGCTTTTCCGTCAACAGCATAATACATGCGAAGGACGGGAGAGAATGGAACAATATATCCTATTTGATGAATTGGAGAAGAAAGAAGCCAGGGCAATGGCGCTGTTTCGCCTATTTGAAGACACAGCCATACGCTACCATCCGGATGGATATTATCTGGCATTCAGCGGAGGCAAGGACAGTGTTGTGATTTATGCATTGGCGAAAATGGCAGGCGTGCGGTTTAAGGCGCATTATCATATGACAACAGTAGATCCTCCGGAGCTGGTTCGGTTTATCCGCAGCAGTTTCCCGGAGGTCTCCACTGATTATCCAGAATATTCTATGTGGAACCTGATTGTGAAAAAGCAGATTCCGCCAGTCAGAACGGCCAGATACTGCTGTGAAGTGCTGAAAGAGCGGGGCGGAGAGGGATGTTTTACCGTCACCGGAGTCCGCTGGCAGGAAAGTGCAAAGCGGATGGAACGCAATTTCGTTGAGATTCTGGGGAAAAACGAAAAAAATAAAAAAATGATTTACCTAAACTGCGATAACGAGGAAGTACGACGCCAGGTAGAGGTATGCCAGCTAAAGGGAAAGCGGGTATTGAATCCCATCATCGACTGGACGGAAGATGAGGTATGGAATTTTATCCGCAAATACCATCTGCCTTACTGCTGCCTGTATGATCAGGGCTTCTGCCGGATTGGCTGTATCGGCTGTCCGCTGGCAAGTACAAAAAACCGGATTCGTGAGTTTCAGCGTTATCCCGGTTACCGCCAGGCGTATATTGCAACCTTTGACCGCATGGTACAGGCCCGAACCGCCAGTGGAAAATCCAAGGGAAACTGGAAAGATGGAGAAAGCGTATTTAACTGGTGGCTCTATGGAGGACCCAAGACGGAAAGACAGGTAGAGGGGCAAATGGATTTGAGTGAATTTATTGACATGGCGGCCTAGAAAGGAAAGGGATGCAGAATGGAAAAAGAATCGTGCAGGAACTGCCGGAATATTGATTTTAACAGGAAGGAGGTACTGGAAGGCAGGCTGGCAGGAAAATACCGTTATGGGTGTAAGTATTGTAAAAGCGGTTATATCTGCGGCGTATTATCTCATGACGAAAAACTGGAGATGATGGTCTGTCAGGGCTATAGTGGGAATCGCCAACAGGCAGATGATATGGACTCGATTGCTCAAAGCTATGAGGAAAGGCTTCAGGAGCTGTATGACCGCTGGAATTTGTGGAGGCAGACAGGCACTTTGGAGGCAGAATTGTCTGACGGTATTTATTTAAACAATCTCCGTAAAGGAATTGGGGCATTCCTCAGACAGATTGAAAAAGTACTGCCGGAAGAACACTATCCGGAATGCTATTATTCTCCGCTCCCTCCGGTAATGGATGAGTCCTACATGGCAAACGAAGTCGAAATCAAGGAAGCGGCAGGAAAGGCTCTGGATGCATACAGAAAGAATCATGATTATCAATGGCTGCAGGAACATTTCTGTGAACTGCAAAATGATGACAGGGAAACAGGGGAGGCTTACCGACTGTTTTGCCATGAAGAAGTGCTGGAACAGGCAATCAGGGACGGGGATTTATTAAAAATGAAGAGAGAGAGCTGTCAGGAAGGATTGGCTGTGGCGCTGGCTTTGTGCAGAAAACGAATGGAAAAGAAGCTTCGCTCCGGTAAACGGAAACGGGGAAAGAGCGGAGAAAAGGCGCAGATTACCGGTCAGCTGGATATTGCGGAATTAAAAGTATCTTAGCGGATGATAAGGAGGATGAAAATGTATTATCAGACACTGGTGAAGAACCTGTTTAACGACATGCATCATTTCCTGAATGGGGTTCAGGCAATCAGCCTGGAGGACTTAAAGGACAACTATCAGGAAGAACCGCTGTTCCTGGCTTTCATAGGGAATCTGGATCAGGCTGCAGCTGTTGATTATAACAGAGCGATGAACGAAAGTTATGCCTTTTATAAGAAATTTTGCGGAAAGGAGCTTGCGGAAGAGGATTGGGACCTTGTTATTCTTGAAGTCCAGGAATTTAATAAGAATTGGGAGAACATCTGGTGCAAAGGATTGATTCTTGCGCTTCTGGATATTCTGGACCGGGAGGACAGAGAACTGAGAGGAGAAGGACAGGAACCAGGAGAAGGTTCAACACAGGCGGAAGCAGATGGTGATATGGAACAGGAAGAAGCAGAACTGACAGAGGATGACGGGCAGCAGGAGATGGAAGCAGCCTAAAATGGAAAGGCCGGGGAAACGATTTCTCCGGCTGTTTTTATGGAGGAGGACGCAATGGTAGAAAAGATGATTAAAAAGATGGAAAGTGTCCAGGCAGTCAATCAACTTGCGGCAAAGCTAAAGCAGATGGGACTTAAGAAAGACCTGGAAGCACTTGCGGAAAAAAACAAGATAAGAAAATCTGATCTTGAGGCATTCTTGTCCGGAAAGCATTATTTTCTGGTAGATGGTGGAAACACGGTGAAAACTTATGCCAGTGCCAGAGCGAAACTTCTGGATGAAATGCTGTATTTAAAAGACCCCCATTTTGCAGATGTCATTGGAAATGCTCTGTTGAAACAGTGTAGCAATCCGGAAATGGAGTTTCAGATTCTTCAGAGCCATAAGACATTGCAGCGGTGTGTAGACTACTTAATGCAAAAAGCATGGGAACTGGTGGATGAGGAATCGAGGAATCAGCGGATTCGTGTGGGATTTGCTGTGACAAGCGATACGGTGTTTAGCTGGGTCCAGGATTATTATGTCCTTGATGACAAGGAACAGATGGAGCAGAAGGAAAAAGAAGCAGAAGAAAATTTTTTGGAAAAATTATCCACTTCCATCGAGGGTAAAAAGCCAGCAGGCAAGCAGAAAGGCAAAGGGCAGACAAAAAAAGCAAAAACAGAAGAAAAGAAAAAGCCGGATAATACGTCAGACAGGACAGAAAACAAATCGGAAGAGGAACAGATATCTTTGTTTGATGTAGGAATGACTGTGTAAGAGGAGGATATGATGGAAGCGTATTTGCAGCAGGAAAAAATAATGAATATGTTAAGACAGCCGATACCAGGAAAGCGGGTGGACTTAATTCGATTGCAGGTAGTAAGAGAAAGCACAGGTTTATATGGGATTAGCAGGTTTACAGAACCGCAGGAAGCGGCGGACATGGTGAGACCTCTGATTTCTGCGGCAGACCGGGAATTATTTCTGGTGATGTCCGTCAATACACGAATGGAGCCTATGGCCGTGGAGATTGTATCGGTGGGGACACTCAATGCTTGCTTAGTCGAGATGCGGGAGGTATTTAAACATGCCATTCTGAATAATGCGGCAGGGATTGTATGTTTCCACAATCATCCGTCCGGAGACGCAGAGCCAAGCCGGGAAGACAGGCTCATGACAGAAAAGCTGGAAGCTGCGGGTGAACTGCTGGGGATTCCTCTGGTTGACCATATTATTGTGACAGAAGAGCGGTATTATAGTTTTAAGGAACAGAAAAGCGGTTCGAGGGATAAATTGGAAGAAGGGGGGCACCGGATTTATGATAATCGCTTATAAAGGGTTTGACAAAGATCTATCCTGTACAGCGGGTGGAAACCGTTTCCAGTATGAGCTGGGAACATGGAATGAGGAGACGGAAGCAAACTGCGCCAGGAACGGATTCCACTGTGCAGAAAATCCCCTAGACTGCCTATCATATTACCCGGATTGGGGCAGCGCTCTGTACTATCTGGTTCTGGCAGACGGTGACATTGACGAAGACGCCAACGACAGCCGTATTTCCTGTACCAGGTTGAGGCTTGTAAAACAGCTGGAATTGCCGGAGTTTATCGCCCATAGCCTGCGATATATCTGTGAGTACCCATTTAGAAAAGATACAAATTTCAGAGTAGAGACAGAGCGGGGGGAAGCATATAGGGGATTTACTGTTGTCCGTGGAAAAAGGCCGCTGGCAAAGGGCCGGATTGGCGATGTGCTGGGATTCTTAAAGGAGGAGCCGGACAGCCAGAGAATCGCGGAAGCAGGTATCTATGTTGTGGACGGCGAAGAAATTATGCCGGATATCTGGTATGGCATTAAGGGAAGGCAGGAGGCTGCATAGAGAATGAAAAAAGAATATCTGAGAAAAACATATCAAACGGTCGCTACTGATGAAATGATGAAAATGGCTGAAAACGATCATCTGGTAAAAGAAAAGACATGGTATGGAGCCGTTGTAGAAAATTATAAAACCGATATTTATATGCGCTGCCAGGTGATTGAAGGAATTTTGAAAGTTTCTTTTTTTCAGACACACGATATGCGTCTGGGCAGCAATAAACCAGCATATGAGCTGTACATTGATAAGGATACCGGACGATTTTTTACATGGGATACTGCCTGCGGAAAGTGGAAGACAGCAATTCTTGATCATATGGATTGGATTTTTTATGACAGAATTTCTAGAAGTTATATGGCTCCGGAGGACAATCTTCTGATGAAGCAGTATCTGGATGTAGCAGAAGATGGCTATAACGGGATTTCTAATTATCAGAATGACGTGCGTGAAAGACAGCTGAAGGAACGCCACAGACGTGAAACGGAACCGTGGGATTTTGTCATGTCAAGAGTACCGGCCCTGCCTAAAGACTGGGAACGCTGGGTGGACAAGCAGGCAATCCACTATAACTATATTTTCTATGATTACTCCAGAAAAAAAATACAGACTGGGTATTGTTCATGGTGTGAGAAGGAAGTTCCAATTAAAAAACCAAAACATAATAAGATGGGGAAATGCCCATGCTGTCGTCATACGATTCAGTATAAGGCCAAAGGAAGGACAGGGAGATTTGAAACGGCTGCGGAGACAGCATATCTTCTTCAGCCTTGTGGAGACGATGTAGTTCTCCGGCAATTTAAAGTTCTCCGGCATTATGCGAAAGGCGGGTATGAAACTCCAAAACTGTATATATTCGAGGAACGGCGGGTTATTTATAACAGCGCAATGGAATCATCGAGATTTTATTATGGTCTGTATAAAAATTCCTATTCCCGTTGGATAAAAGGGGAGTGGGTCAGCTACAATCCATATAGGACGTATTATTATGACAACAGGGATTATGAGGGCGCCGTATACCGCAGGAATCTGCTGTATCTCGCCCGCACAAAATTAAGCAGAACCGGTCTGAGTGAACTGATTAGGCAATTAGACAGATTAGATCCGGAAGTTTATCTGGAAACACTGAGAGAAAAGCCTTATTTGGAACAGTTGGCAAAAGCTGGACTGGTAATGGTTGTAAAAGATATTCTTGGCGGAAGGAGGGAACTGGAGATAGACAGTTCCCATGACTTTGCAAAAGCGTTAGGGATTGATAAGAACCAGTTGAGGCGTTTGAGGAAGAATAAAGGAGGCGTTCAATATCTCGCATGGCTGAAATATGAGAAACAGAATAAAAAGAATTACCCGGATCAAATGTTGAAACAGCTGGAGCAGTGGCAGGCAGAACCCTCAGATTTGGGATTTATCCTGAAAAAAATGAGTCTGGTAAGAATCTGCAATTATCTGAAAAAACAATCTGCTTTATCCGGCAGGCCGGTTAAGGAACTGATTTCAACTTGGCGGGATTACCTTTTTATGGCATCGAGGTTGAAAGCGGATACAGAGGCAGAGCTAGTTTTCAAACCAAAGGATCTGGTAGCGAAGCATGATGAGACAGTTAGCCTGTGCGGTGGAGAGGAGATAGTTAAGCAGGCGGAGGAAATACTGGAACATTACCCGGATATTGACTCTATCTGTAGATCTATTCAAGAAAAATATGAATACGGGGATAAACAATACACAATCATTGTCCCCAAAACCGTCGAAGACATTCTTGTCGAAGGTGCAGTCCTCGGACACTGCCTGGATCGTACCGATATCTATTTCGGCCGAATCCAGCGGAGGGAGTCTTTCATTGTATTTTTAAGAAAGACAGAGGCTCTGGATTGCCCTTACTATACGCTGGAGATTGAGCCAGACGGAACCGCAAGGCAGAAACGAACCACGGGAGATAAGCAGAATGCAGATTTTAACAAGGCTAAGCGTTTTATTATGAAATGGCAGCGGGAAATACAGAAGCGTCTCACTGAGGAGGACTTTATTCTTGCTAAGGAGAGCGTAAGGCTCAGGAAAAAGGAATTTAAGGAATTGAGAGAAACAAAGGCTAAAATCTGGCATGGTCATCTGGCTGGAAAACTCTTGGTGGATGTCCTGGAAGCGGATTTGATGGAGGCGGTATCCAGTATGGGAGAAGAATGGGAAGGCGGAAAAACAGACCTTTCTGTGGCAGCCTGATACCACGGTCATAATTTGTGGAGAGTGAATCAAAATGAGAAACAAAAAGAGGCCGTGCAAAAGCATTGACCTCTGGATGATTATGCAGGAAGGGGGAGGACACATATGGGCAACAATCCCTGTAAAAGGAAAGACTGCCCATTACACGGTGCGGCTGTTATGACGTATCTGATTTTTCAAGGAAAGGAGTAATAACAAATCCCGGTAAACCGGGTTTAACGTCAAAGGTGAGTAAGGACGTCAGAGAAAAGGCCAAATAGTTGCGTGAAAGTAAGCCCTGTATGGACATGAAAAGAGAAAGCGGTTGAAAGCCCTTAGATGGACAGCAGGCAAAGTAGCAGGGGGAAGCCGATTGGCCTATCCACGATACGAAGTGATTTGTTCGTGGTGTTATGAAATATATCCTTAGCGCGGATACGCTGCGCTGCCGGCAGTCATTGCCTTTAGAGGTGAAAGTGGTAATGACAAGAAACCGGGTAAGAAGCTTTATCAACGAATATGGAACCGAAGGGGTTTACATCAGTTTTAGTGGAGGTAAAGACTCTACAATTCTCATGGATATCGTAAGAAGAGAAGACAGACGGATTCCTGCTGTTTTTGTAGATACCTGGATGGAATACCCGGGTATCCGGCAGTTTGTCAGGCAGCAGGAAAATATCACGGTGCTCAAACCTGTGATGCCACTGAAAGAAATCATTACACGATACGGCTGGTGCTTTCCGAGTAAGGATGTGGCCCAGACTATATGGTATGCAAGACAAGGAAAGCAGTGGGCGCTTAATAAGCTGAATGGTCTGGATTCAGAGGGTAAAAAATCACCCTATCGTCAGCAGTACATAAAATGGCTACCACTCTATGAATCAGACATTCTGATTTCTCCGTTTTGCTGTGATAAGCAGAAAGAAGAGCCTATTGCCCGGTACGAAAAGCAGACCGGGAGGCATCCGATTTTGGCATTGATGGCGGAAGAATCGGACAGAAGGAGAGATGCATATCTAAGGACTGGCTGCAACAGTTTTGAAAGCCGCCGTCCCATGAGTAGACCGATGGAATTTTGGCGGGAGCAGGATGTCCTTCATTATAAGCTCCAAAATAGCATTGAATTGGCCGAACCTTATGGAGATGTTGTAGAGGTAGGACAAGTTCCAGGGCAAATGTGCTTTTTTACATCTGGGGGAAAGCTGCAATGCACCGGGGAACAACGAACTGGCTGTATGTTCTGCCCTGTGGGCTGCCATCTTACGGATTTCGGTAAATTCAAGAGGTTGAAAAAATTCAATCCTAGGTTGTACGATTACTGTATGGAGGAATTGGGAGAAAAGAGGCTGTTGGATTGGGTAGGAAAAAATTGTAGGAGAGAGCGAAAGTCTGCAGCTTAATGGTTCTTGATAATTAGAAAATTTCTTAGAAAACCGGAGGTACAAATTGAAAGAGAGAGTGGTTGCTTATGGGAGATTTGACTGCAAAAATGAAAAAGGGTATGCAGAGCTACTGGCCGTGATTGAATATGAGAATGTCATGGGTAGTGATGCTAAAGGACAACTTATAAAAATCGGTGAGAGGGAGTATGGATGTTATGATGTCCTGAGTGAATCGGATTTTCAGAAAGGTCATTATTTCAGAAACCTGTCAGTACTGATTGATGATTCTATAACTTGTTATGGCAAATATTGTGGGTTCCGAATTTATGAGGTTCCCAGAGAAATCAGGAAGGATGGATAACAATATGAACTTTTATGAAACACAGATGGGAAGGAATTTTTTTGAGGTACAACTGCCCAGGCTGATTCAGGTTTTGGAAGATATTTCTGTATCCTTATTGCGAAAAACAGAATCAGTCACATTGCCGATAGAGATACCGGAAAATTTCCTTGAGGAATTCTATTATGGCAATTTGGAAATCGGAGCCTGTTCCGGAGAAACATGTTCAAATCATCATTTGAAAGAGATTATTTCTATACAAGATGAGTTGCAGGCACAGCTGACACCGGAGCAGTGGGCATTATTCCGAAAATGTATTACACTAATTGAAGATCAGAGCTTAGATGAGGCCAGCTATATGTTTCAGCATGGTTACCGTCTGGCCGTTAATTTAATTGTGGCTGGACTTAAGGAAACAAAGGAGAAAAATAAAGATGGAGAGACGATTTGAATTAAACAAGTACGGGAAAATTTATCCAATATCTTTGGAGGTGAATTCCTACATGGATGGAAATCTTGCCATACAGATGTACAGTTGGGAAGACGGCTATCCGGAACCGTGGGATTTTCTTACGGTGAATCTGGAGGGGAAAAGAGAAAAAGACTGTGCATTTATTGATACCAATCATAATGGGCAGGAAATCCTTGTATGGATTATTCGTAATGGTCTTGCAGTCCCAGCTGGGAGATATGGGCGCAGCGGATATTGCAGTTATCCAGAATACCGATTTAAAGAAACTTTACTTCGGGAGATTGATCCGAAAGGGTATGAGGACTATATAGAATCGTCAGCAGGAGCTGGTAAGTGAACTCAGGGAATGGAACCATGGGAAGCGGCAGAGATGCCGCTTCCTAAAATATTTTATATGACCTTGCATGCATTGAATCCGCATGTCCTATCTGATATAATAAAGATATTCTCTTAGAAGGGAGAGTTGCTATGTATATTAAACGAAATGTCTATCAGCAGCTTATGGATTGGAAAAACGAATCCAGTAACAGCACTCTGGAAGTACGGGGAGCCAGACAGGTTGGTAAAACCTATATCATCAATAAGTTTGCAGACGAGAACTTCAAACATAAGATATATATTAACCTTTTTGAATTAAGTGGCAAACAGTTTTTGGAATGTTATAATCGGGCAACTGCATGGATGCCGGGAACACCCCGACCGGAGCACCCGCTTCATGATGCTTTCTGCCTTTACGATCAAAGCTTTGAAGATACTGATGATACCGTTATTATTATTGACGAAATACAGGAATCTGCTGATATATACAATCGGATAAGGGAGTTTACAAGGCAGTTTCAATGCCATTTTATTGTGACTGGCAGTTACCTTGGCCGGGTGTTGGAGCCGGAGTTCCGATTCTCCAGTGGCGATGTCACCAGCGTGACCATCTATACCCTGTCATTTGAAGAATATCTGGCAGCTGCAGACATCGAATTGTTTCGGATGTATCTTCTGATTGGCAATTCTGTGTTTGAAGATAAAAACTATTATGAGCAGTTGAAGCAGTTATACAATATTTATTGCCAGATTGGCGGTTATCCTGCCGTTGTGGAAAAATATCTTTCCAGCGGCTCGCTGGAAATTGCTACCAAAGAACTAAGGCGGATTATAGAAACTTTTTTAAATGAATCCATGCGTTATTTCACAGATATTTTGGATGTAAGTGTTTTTGCGGACATTTTTCTTAATATATCCCGGATACTTGCCAGAGAGAAAAAAGGGCTGGAACAAGATAGTATAGGGGAAGAATTACAGAAATTGGTTGTCAAAGACAGTACTAGCAATATATCCAAGGCAACAGTGGTCCGCGCCATCAATTGGTTGTATCATTCTGGCATTATCGGCTTCTGTGGTAAAATTGTAGAGCTTGATATACTTGATTTTAAACCGGGAAGACGTTGCTATTTTATGGATTTAGGAATTGCGAATTTCTACATGACACAAGCTGGTCTTGACAAGGCTTCCATAAATGGGACGCTTAATGAAAATTATGTTTATATCAACCTGGCGAAAAGACTGGATTTTCCACAACAGATTGCATTTGAGACACCGGCGTTTGCCACATATAAGAATGGTGAAATCGACTTTTACGTACAAAGTCTGAAAGAGCGGACACGGTATGTTATTGAGGTAAAGTCTGGTAAGCAGTCTGGAAATACAGCTAAAAAGGCGCTTTTTGACGGTAAGGCAGATTATCTTCTATACCTGAAAGGCAATACCCATGGCGGTGTTGAGGGCAAAATAATTACCAGACCAATCTATACGCTGGAACGATTTCATTTTTAACTGTAACAGGGTACATTAACACATCAATTAAATTACTTTACAAATGAACGGGTCGCCTTGAACATGCGGCCCGTTTGATATTATAGTGGACAAAGCATGCGAGACGGGCAGAAGTGTATGGGACGTATTAAAAAAGAAAGACTTGTGACTGACTTATCCAATGAAAACGAGGTGCTGGACTTTTGGACTCAATAAAATACTTCTTTAAAAAAATAGTTAATTATGTTAATATAGATTACAGTCCCTATTAAACATGGACATATTTTTTTGAATCATACTACTCAAAAATGAAGCATTATACTTTTTAGAATACAATCTGATATAATACCTCAATTCTGTTTATGATAGTAATATAATATTACAGAATTGAGGTGTAGTCTACTTGCTAGATGAAAACTATGTTATAAATCGGATTGAAGAATTGTGCGAGAAACGTCAAATGACAAGATATAGGTTAGCGCAGGTATCGGGAATTGAGCAGTCCACATTATCCAATCTTCTGAACAGAAAGAGTCTTCCTAACATTATTACGTTGTCAAAGATTTGTGATGGTTTTGGCATTACACTGTCTCAATTCTTTATGGAAGAGGATAAGATTGTAAATTTGTCAGAAGAACAGCGGCATGTGCTGGACACATGGCTTTCTTTAGCTGATGAGGAGAGGGTTCTTGTGAAAACTTATATACAGGGAATCAGACGGAAGTGAGAGGTACGGTCTAAAAAATATGGACCGACTCTCATTTTTATTGTCCTGGAGCCACTATGAAAAAGAAAATATGTTTTTTAGCCTATTTGTTAGTCTGTTGTCTGTTGTATGGCTGTCAAACAAAGGCTAGTTTATCTATACTTTCTGATGGAGAGGAATCTGCAAATGTTTTAAATGACTGTGCCTTGTGTGGAAAACGAGGGGACAGCCTTATGGGTTATTACCGACGATTTGATTCCATAGGTATAATTTGTCTCAATAAATGGGGTATCAGTGACAGCCAGGTGAGATGTTATGATGAAGATTCTGGAAAAGAAATTTTTGAACAGTCCGGCAACTCTACAATATTTACTTCTTATGGAGAAGGCGAATGTACGTTTATAATCCGAGGAATGCATGAGCGAGGGATTGCTGAAATTGATGTTAATTATGGAGAGAAAAGTGTAATTGACTGGGAGAAACTTTCAGAGCGTCTATGTTCCGAATGCCTAGAGAAGTTTGAAAATATGACAAGCAAAGAAGCTGATTTGGCGGATGGTCAATTTAAGGATGTATGCCTGGTAGATTTTAAAACTGGTGAAGTCTATTCGCTTGAAGATTGGCATACATGGTATATGATTCGGGATTACTATGTAATGATTGATTACGGGGATGATAACGCTCATATTACGATTTTTTATGCACCAGTGAGAAAAAATGATTGAGGTGTGATAAGCGATAGATAAAATTCGTAATATTAAAGAAGTGGGTATAAATGCCTGATGCTACTGTGTGGTGTACATTGAAATAAGTATATGTTATAATTAGTTTAAATTGGAATTCAAGTGGAGAGCTGATTTTGATAGATGAAGTGAAAAAAAAATTAAAAGAAATAAAAGAAAATGTAAAATATAGAGTATGGGAAAAAAATAGAGGTAAGCGGTTAATTTGTCAAGTAAGAGATATTCAGGATCAGATGGTCTTATTACCATCTGAGAGTGATTTTTTAGCAAATATCAGTACCTTTTGTGAAAAAAATAAGTCTAATATAGAATTATTAGATAAGTATGAATACACAAGACTTTATATTTTTAAAATATGCTTAAAAAATGACATAGAGATAACAGCATTTCCATGGGAATTGAGAATACCTGAACTTATAATAAAGCAAGAAAAGCAAAAACCAGATGGCCTTTATGTTATGATGGATAAAGAAGAAATGGTGAAATTATATGACATAAAAACTATAAATGTAATCCGCGATTGTGATGAGTTTAAGGCTAACAATATATCAGAACCAATGTATGGATATAAGGCCATACCTGAAATAAACGGAAAGCTGCAGGCAAAGGGGTATGAATATAGATTAAATACACCATGTAAAACAGACGAAAGGAATCCATATATTACAGACTTTCGGGAGTGTTATTTCCATTTTTGCATAACAATGGAGTGTGTAGCATTGTGTCCAGGTAGAACGGAATATTTAGAATCTATAAAAAACTATAGAACGGGATATCCGGGTGTAATAAGACTTTTTCGAGTGAAAGCAGAAGGACATTGTATTCAATATAGTGGTGATTGGTGGGTCACAAACAATTTAACTGTAATAGAGGAAGTCACTAAAGAAGAAATATATTCATATTTTATGGATAACGTGGATTTGAAAGCAAAAGTTATGAAACATTTAGGATTCAATGAAAACTTTTGGAATGATTTTATTAAATCAGAGCTCCCTCCATTTATTGAATTGGAAACGAGTCCAAACTAAATATTGGAGTCTAAGTTTTCTATAGTTCGGAATGTAGTTTGAATCTATAAGTTTTATCTTATGAAGAGAAGATTATAGTGTCAAAGTGAGTATATTATATAAAAATGAAAGATCCAGAAGAAAATAAGGAGAAAAATTTAATCACATTTTATTATGATTGGATTATGCTTACGATATGAATGATTATTTTTCACGACAAAAGACAGGTGGACAGACTAATTCTTTGATTTCTAATCAAGATTCTTCAGCAGCTGTTTATATAGTTGAACAGTTGTGCAATACGGATATATTTGATTTTGGTATTAACATTACGGATTTTTCAATACAATGTGAAACCGACGATGATTTATGCATCTCAAATATTGAATATAAAATTTTTATTCAAATTAAATCGACTAAAATTAGTGAAACTCAGTTTTATGAAATTTTAGATAACTTTATGATAAACTTTAAAAATGAACCTAGAGAAACTTATTTTGTTTTGGTGACTTTTGAGAATTTTACAGTTAAAAATAAGAAAATAATTGATCGAGTAGAAAATTATAGGCAAATACTAAAAGATCCGTATGAAACCCAAGAGAAAAAAGAACGAGTAAAAGAGGAATTGATAGAAAATTTTGAACTAGCGAAGTATGTAGATATTATTAATAGGATTAAAATTGTAAATAGACCTTTATTTAGAGATGATAAAGATGTTCCTGCAATTTTTTCAAGATATTTAAGATTAGTATATGGATTTAAAAATCAAAAGGAATATCTGATTACTGATATATATAATGAATTAATAGCAGAAGTTGAGAAATCAAGAAGAACAAGAAGCTTTATCAATAAAGAAAAAATTGAGCTTATTATCGGGAAGAATTTAGTTAAAGATACACTTTTTGAAAAGATACAGTTTTTGATAGGATACGAGAAAATTGAAAATGGCTATAAAAAGAAAACAGATATTGATGAAGAATTAATAGACTTAAAAAAAGGTAATAGAATGGCAATTAAAAAAATTTTTAAAGGTTGGAGAAAAGCATATAGAAAAGAGTTCTTTATTAGTATGTTACATGGAGCTAAGGATTGCCCTGAATGTGGACATCCAATGATGGGAAATATGAATGGATTAATGGGGATAGGTTGTCCGGATTGTGGTTATAGCCCATACGTTACAATGTTTTCTACCTGTAATTGTGGCAATTATGAAGTGATTAAATGCCAACCAGAATTGATTGATTTTAAAATACTTACTTATATAAATGAATTTTATTGTGATGATAGACGCTGTTCAAAATGTAATAGATTGCTTTCCGACCAATATTCTGAATTAAGAGTCGTAATGCTGCCCGTTCCATATCCGTTTGATAATTACAAGAATATTGATGAAATATACGGAGATGGGTAAATACTAAAAACAATAATCTGAATTTATTGAAAAAGCTAAAAGTTGTGACAGTTGGTAGTAGTCACAACTTTTTATAAAGTATCATTACTTGATATGTTATTGATGATTTTATGGTTAGTAACCTCTGATTTATTTTTTATTTAGTCTCATTTTTATTTCATACAATTCTAAATTATTCCCAAATAATCCTATTTATTTAATGAAAGGCTTAAGCGCCAACCGCACATTGACAATCAAATAATCAGTTGTCCTATAACGCAGGCAGGTTTTGAGCATACGAGAGATACGCCCAAACAGAGATGTTGCGAAAACTATCAAATCAAAATAGGTTCCGGCAGGAACCTGATGACTCATGGCGGCCCCATGAATCGTGCGATGATAAAACCTGTTGGAGACTTGTGGGGACTGCCGCTCACCGAATGAGGGGAGACGAGGCCGGAACGAAATGTCCGGCTTGGTTTAAGCTGCTTTGCGGGCAGGTAGGACAACTCCGGGTGTTGGGGGATGGGAAAATACAGCACAATAAAGTTTGCTTTGGAGAAAATAATTACATTGATTTGGATAAAAAGGAGCAATATGGGAATAATTTTTTATAGATTGGAGATGATGGAATATGAAAGTTATTTTAACAGATAAAGAGAAGATACAGAAGATGAAGGACGTTGATATCCGAACAGTAAATTGCAGTCAACTGGTTGATCTGAATACTGTCGTAATTGATGAAAACCAGTCCGTAGAGGAACGGTTGGAATCTTTTATTGAACAAATAAAAAATCCGTATTGTTTTCGGGTAGGAGACATTGCGGTAAAAGTCGTATACAAAGAAAACGGACCGACATTTCAACAAAACTTTGAGGAAATGCTGTTGACCATGTAATTTTTGGAAGTTAAATTTTCATATGGAAATTATGAAAGAATTATGATATATTGAACTTGGGCTAAATCAGTATGTTCACTCTTGAGTTTTGTTGGAAATAAAACACACACGAAGGAGTGGAATCATGCAAAATGTAAATTCAGGGACTACCACATATAATGCGGTGGCTTATGTTCGTGTCTCAAAAGAGGATATTGCTGCGGGGCAAGTAAAAAAAGCAGAGAGCAACAGCATTTCTAATCAGAAAAAACTAATCTCCGATTTTGTAAAAGATAAACAAGAAATAAATATTGTTTCCGTTCGTACAGACGATGGATATACTGGGACAAATTATGACCGTCCTGCCTTTCAGCTTATGCTGGATGATATTAGGGCAGGGCGTATTAATTGTGTGATTGTAAAGGATTTGTCCCGTTTCGGCAGAGAGTATATTGATGCCGGAAAGTATATTGATCGTCTTTTTCCATATTATGGAGTCAGACTGATTGCAATTAATGACAATATTGATACAATCACGAAGGACATGTCAGATGAACTGGGGATTACCATAAGAAATTTATTTAATGATAATTACTGTCGTGACATCTCTATAAAAACACGCAGCAGTTTGAAAGTAAAAAGAAAGAACGGTGAGTTTACAGGAGCCTTTGTTGCATATGGATACAGGCGCTCTGACAAAGAGCATAATAATCTTATGATTGATGAGTACCCCGCTTCTGTAGTACAGGACATCTTTAAATGGAAACTGGCTGGAATGAGTCAGGATGGTATAGCGAGAAAACTGAACGAACAGGGGATTTTGTCACCACTGGAATACAAGCGAAGCCTGGGAATGAACTATAAATCCGGATTTAAAGTGAAGGAAAAAGCGGTGTGGACGGCAATCGCTGTGCGTCGTATTTTGACAAACGAATTGTATGTGGGAACATTGATTCAGGGAATCAGAACAACTCCGAATCACAAGGTAAAAACAGTAAAAGTCAATGATAAAGAGGACTGGTGTATTTTAGAGAATAATCATGAACCGATTGTCAGTCAAAAAACATTTAATCTTGTGCAACGTCTTTTGGCGCTGGATACGCGGACATCTCCTAATAAGGATGTAGTTTTTTCCTTGTGTGGTCTGGTTGTATGTGGGGACTGTGGAAACCCAATGGTTCGAAAAGTAACTACCGCGAAAGGAAAGAAATATTCTTATTATGTATGCTCTCGAAATAAAGATCGGAGTGGCTGCAGCAGTCATCGGATTAAAACAGATGATTTAGAGACTGCGGTTTTGAGAATTTTGCAAAACCATATACGTGTTGTGGTGGAGATGCGGAAATGCTTGGATTTTATCGAAAAACTTCCATTCCGTCAGATAAATCTAAGAAAAGCAGAAGAACGGCTTTTGAAGATTGAGGAAGAAATTAGCAGATACCGTAAATTGAAAATTACATTGTATGAGGATATGAAAGAAGGGATTGTAACAAAAGAAGATTATGTGGATATAAGTGTCCAGTATGAGCAGCGTATAAAAGACGCGGAGCAGGCTGCAGAGCAGATTCATAAAGAAATCGATACTCTAATGGGAAATTCAACAGATGAACAGCGTTGGATGAAGGATTTTATTCAATATAAAAATCTAACACAGCTTACCAGAATTGCTGCGGTGGAATTAATTGAGAAAATTCATGTGTTTGAAAATAAGAAAATCGTTGTGGAATTTTTGCATGCACAAGATTTTGAAAAATTAATGCACCATCTTTCAGAATATAAAAAAGCAGAAATAATAGAGAAGGAGGCTATCTAAATGGCACGAAAAAGCAGAAAACCAGTAGAATCCGGACAAGTATTTGATACCCCTTCTCAGACGAAAATGTTTTCCACCGGACTTTATGTTCGTATTTCGGTAGAAAATGAGCAGAAAATAGAATCGGATACCATAGGAACGCAAATTCAGATGCTGAAGGACTTTGTTTCTCAAATGCCGGGACTCAAGATTTATGACATTTACTGTGATGATGATGTTACTGGAACTACCTTTATCCGACCAGAGTTTTCCAGAATGATGAATGATATAAGAGATGGAAAGGTGAATTGCATTGTTGTTAAGGATTTATCAAGACTTGGCAGGAATTTTCTGGAAAGTGGAGAGTATATTGAAAAGGTATTTCCCTTTTTAGGTGTGCGATTTATTTCCATCAATGACAGAATCGATACATTAAGTAAGCCGGCAGATATAAGCGCTCAGATAAAAAACATGGCAAATGAGATGTATGCAAAGGATATTTCCCGAAAAATATGCAGTACTATGAGAACCCTGCAGGAACAAGGAAAATTTATAGGAAGCCAGCCTCCATATGGTTATATGAGAAATCCAGATGATAAATATTCCCTGCTCATTGATCCGGAAACAGCGCCATATGTAAGAGAAATGTTTCAAAAAATCCTGGATGGTTATACGGTTCATAGAATTGCGTTAATGTTCAATGAAAAAGGAATACCATCCCCTGGACGTTATAAATATGATAAGGGGCTGGTGAAAAATGATAAGTTTAAAAATTCTGTATGGTTCTTTTCTACAATGAGAAGAATGCTGTCGGATCCGGTCTATCTCGGTTGGATTGAGAGCGGAAAATATGTATCTCATTTTCATAAAGGGGGCGGGAAAAGCGTAAAAGTCCCGAAGGAAGACTGGATTGTAATAAAAGGAGTCCATGAACCGATTATTGAAGAGAACGTGTTTTGGCAGGTGCAGGATTTGATTGCCGAACATGGGAAGGTATCTGCAAATGCGGGAAGATATAACGCGAAAGGAAATCGGGAAAATATACTGAGAGGCAGATTGCGCTGCGGAGAATGTGGAAAATCAATGGCGTTATGTAAGAAAAGAAGCCACGAAAAAGACCAGATGTGGTATATCTGTCCTATGCATGAGCATTACAATTCCAGCTATTGCAAGAAAAAAGGGATTAAAAAGGAATTCTTGGAACAATTGGTACTGACTTTAATACAGAATCAAATGCAGCTATTTGTGGATGCAGAACAGTTAATCCAGCAACTGAACCGACAGTCTTCTGCTAAAAGCAAATATGAGATTTATCAAATGCAGATAAGAACCACAGAAAAGCAGATTTCGCGATACACGGAATTGAAAGCAAACTTATATCAGGATTATGCAGAGAAGCTTCTTACGGAAAGTGATTATATGCTTGCGAGTCAGGAATATGGGAAAAAAATTGATGAATTAAAGATTTTTATGGCAGATTTAGTAAAAGAATCACAGAAATTTGCAACAGAATACAGTGGAAGTGAGAAGTGGCGTAATCTTATTAAGACCTATGGGGAACAGGATAAATTAAGCCGGGATATGGTAGAGGCAGTGATTGATAAAATAACGGCATATAATGATGGGCGGATAGAGATACAGTTTAAGAACTATGACGAGCTGGAAGCAGTGCTATATCAGGCAGCCGAACGGAGAAGGGAGAGCCGAAGATATGCGGGATAAAATAATTGCCGAATATATTCGTTTGTCTTCGGAGGATTGTGATTTAGATAGTGTCTCTAAGGCTGAAAGTGATAGTATCGTAAATCAGCGAATGGTCTTGGGCGCTTATATCAAAGCAAGGAACGAATTTGACCAATATCAGATTTTGGAATTTTGCGATGATGGCTATTCTGGAACAAATTTTGAACGGCCGGCTTTTCAGAAAATGATGCTGCTGGTAAAAAGTGGCGGCATAGATTGTATTATTGTAAAAGATTTATCCCGATTGGGAAGGTCATATCTGGACGTCAGCGCTTATCTGGAATTGATATTTCCTATGTTTGGGATACGGTTGATCTCTGTCAATGATAATTTTGACAGTAAGGATTACGAGGGAACCACAGGAGGCATGGAACTTGCATTTAGGAATATGGTTTATGGAATGTACAGCCGTGATATCTCTGTGAAGGTACGGTCAGCTCTTAAAACGCGGAGAAAAAGCGGGGCATATATCGGCGGGCATCCTTTTTACGGTTATCGGAAGGACCCCAAAGATAAACACCATTTGATAGTGGATGAGGAGGTCAGACCAGTAGTAAAAATGATATTTCAGCTTTCAGCTGACGGCTGGTCTACGATGATGATAGCCAAGAGGCTGAATGAAGAGGGGATTCTCTGTCCTGTAGAGTATAAGAAGACCAGGGGGATTTCATACAGTAAAAAATTGAGTGAAGAGAAGGCGCTGTGGATTCAGAGTACAGTCCGAAAAATCATCAAGGATGAACGCTATACAGGGAAAATGGTTTCAAATGTACGAAGCTCTGCGGTGATCGGGAAAAATATAATGAAAAACAATGCGCGGCAGGACTGGATTATTGTAGAGGGAACTCATGAACCAATCATCTCTCAGGAATTGTTTGATGCTGCGAACATTGCGTTATCTAGCAGAGTGAAAACGGTAAATAAAAATACAACATGGAAAACCTCCGGAAACCTGTTTGTTTGCGGTTACTGCGGCCGAAAACTTCAAAAATCCAAAGGAAAGACAACACATCTATATTGCATTAAGTCGAGGTACAAGAATGAAAGCAGCTGCACCAGGATTCATGAGAATCTGGAGAATATCCAGGGAACGGTTTTGCAGGTTATAAAAGAGATGGAACGGGCCTTAACCGATAACTCTGTGATTGTGAAAAAGAAAAAGATAGAGGATGATTCAAAGCAACAAAATGAACTTCACCAGATGCAGCAAAGAATACAGAGGCACAAAGCGGAGAAATTGACTTTATATGAGGAGTATCGGGACGGTAAAATCTCAAAGGAACAGTTTATGGAAATTCAAAAAAAGCAAGCTACTAAATTGGAGTATCTGGAAAATCAGATGAATCAAAAAGTGGAAGAAATGGAGCGTGGCAGGGAGGAAAAGAAAAAAATGCAACTGGTTTGTGATGAATTGAAAAGTGTAAGTATTTTAAAAGAATATGATGCGGATATTATTGGAAGAGTCGTTGAGAAAGTTATTGTATATGACGGGGGCCGCATAGAATTGGTTATGAAAAGCAGAGATGCGTATGAAGCTGTCTTCGCATTAGACTGTAGGAGAGGGGCCTAACTCGTTTGAAAGTGTACAAGGATAATAAAGCCTGAATTTTTGATTTTTCGGCAGATGTGCAGAATGGTACTGTACTCTGCCGAAAAAAGTTTATGCCTAACTTGACACTAGCGGAGGGCGAGGTGTTCGGCGTAGGCTGTAAGATATTCACCATTGCCGGGCCGGTGATTTTGTATGGGGTTTTGACCAGCTGGGTGCTGGGGCTGATTTACTGGATTGGGAGAATGCTGGGGATTTTTTAAACGCGCATGGACTGGGAAATATTTCCTGGTCCATTTTTTTCTTTTCGGAAACACGCAGTTGACATTTTATGGTTTCTCTAATATATTATGCTAGTTAGCTGTAACTAACGAAAAGCAAAGGAGAAAGCGGCATTGGCGTGTTTCCTGAAAAAGCACGGACTCATACAGGTGCGGTGTAATAAGGACTGGGGAGCTGTTGTTAAGGAGAAGTACAGAGCTCTGGCCGGGGCGGGGCTGGATACAGTGGCTGATATGCGGTGCCCCGTGGCAGGCGGGATGGCAGCGGATTACCGGCATAGGTATGAAGAACAAGGCCCTTCATTATGATGGACGAGCCTTTTGCTGCCCTGGATTATTTCACCAGGGAACAGATGCAGAAAGAGCTTTTGCGGGTCCGGCAGAAACAGCGGTGCAGCATCCTGTTTGTGACCCACAGCATAGATGAGGCTCTGCTTCTGGGACACAAGATTGTGGTCATAGAAAACGGACTTGTAAAGACCCAGGTGCGGGTGCCGGAGCTGGAAGGAGACAGGAACCTGCTGGATGAGATGTTCGTTTCCCTTAAGCGGCATATGATTGAGAGCCTGAATACAGCAGACTGAGACTGGAAAATGCGGACTTGTGATACGGCGGGGGATACATAACAGGATACATAGCAGCAATAGAAAACTGGATAAATGACAGAATAGCGAGGAGAAACAAAATGAGAAAATTCATAGCATTAGGACTGGCCATGTGCATCGGGGCATCCGCCCTCACAGGATGCGGTAAGACATCATCAGGAAACACAGAATATATTTGCAGATGCATTTGAGGACATGGGAATTTCACTGGAGTATGCGGAAATCAATTCAGGAGCAGACCAGACACAGGCCCTGGTATCCTATCTTGCCACCGGAGGCCTGACTGTAGATGATGTGGATTATGTGAATATGTCCATCGCGGACGCAAAGGCTGCCCTGGACGGCGGCAGCGTGGACGCTGCCTTCATTGCAGGTGCAGCCGCTTATCAGGCCAAGCAGCAGGGATACCATATGGCGGCTGACGGGGAAGGACTCATAAAAGCCATCATTGCCGTGGCTGTCAGGGAAGATTTTTATGAAAAAAACCGGGACGTGATTGGCCGTTTCGTGGAAGCCCAGAAGCGCGTTGGGGCATTTATGAAGGATAACCAGGATGAGGACCTTCAGATTGTGGCAGAGGAGCTGGATTTGGACGAAGAAGCGGTAAGGGAAATGTATGCCTGCTATGATTTTTCCATGGATGTTACCGATGAGGATAAGAAAGGCTTTCAGAAAACAGCTGATTTCATGCTGGAATCCGGCATGATAGAGGAAGAACTGAATGTAAATAGTTTGTTTTTGTAAATATCCGTGATAAGCCGGCTGCCTTTTGGTTCTTTTATTTTTGAGTATTTTTTCGGAAACGAGGGATACTGTAATTATTATATCCTGTCACAGGAAGGAGAGTACATGAAATGGGACAGATGAAAGGCAAGGCAAGTATTGAATTTGAACACCCCCCGGTCATCATAAGTGCTGGCTCCGTCGTAGGAAAAAAAGAGGGGGAAGGACCTCTGGGAAGCCTGTTCGACGAGGTAGAACTGGACGATATGTTTGGAATGGATAATTGGGAACAGGCGGAGAGCACCATGCAGAAGAAAACCGCGGATCTGGTCATTGAAAAGGGCGGCATACGAAAGGGTGATCTGCGCTATCTGTTTGCGGGCGATCTGCTGGGGCAGCTCATAGCTACATCCTTTGGCACCGTGGATTTGGAGATACCTCTTTTTGGGCTTTACGGGGCCTGCTCCACCATGGGGGAGGCATTGGGATTGGGGGCAATGGCGGTCAACGCGGGATATGCGGACCAGGTCATGTCCATGGCGTCCAGCCATTTTGCCACCGCGGAAAAGCAGTTTCGTTTTCCACTGGCCTATGGGAACCAGAGGCCGCCCTCTGCCACATGGACTGTTACAGGCTGCGGCGCCGTGGTTCTGGCCGGAAACCGGAAGGTTGGTATGGCCCGCATCGCAGGCATCACAACCGGACGCATGGTGGACATGGGCGCCAAGGATTCTATGAATATGGGAGCAGCCATGGCCCCGGCAGCGTTCCACACCATTGAGCAGAATCTGGAGGATTTTCAGGTCAATGAGACATGGTATGATAAAATCATCACTGGGGATCTGGGAGAAGTGGGAAGGACCATCCTGCTTGAGTTTATGAAGAATAAGGGAAGGGACTTAAGCCAGCTTCACATGGACTGCGGTATGGAGATATACAATAAGGAACAGCAGGACACCCATGCAGGCGGAAGCGGATGCGGCTGTTCCGCCGTAACCCTGTGTTCCTACATCCTCCCAAAGGTACAGGACGGCACCTGGAAGCGGGTTCTGTTTGTACCCACCGGGGCCCTGCTGTCCTCTGTCAGCTTCAATGAAGGACAGAGCATACCGGGCATTGCCCACGCAGTCGTCATTGAACATATAGACAGTTAAGGAGGAAATGACATGGACTATTTAAAAGCATTCATCGTGGGAGGAATTATCTGCGCCCTGGTGCAGATTCTGCTGGAAAAGACAAAGATGATGCCGGGACGGGTTATGGTCACCCTGGTAGTCAGCGGCGCCATACTGGGAGCCATAGGGCTTTATGAACCCTTTGCGAAATGGGCGGGGGCAGGGGCTACCGTACCTCTTCTGGGCTTTGGAAACACTCTCTGGAAGGGCGTAAAGGAGGGAATTGGAGAGGATGGGCTTCTGGGCATCTTTAAGGGCGGATTCACAGCCAGTTCTGCGGGAATATGCGGCGCATTGGTATTCGGCTATCTGGCGTCCCTTGTGTTTAAGCCGAAAATGAAATGATGAAAATGAATATGGAAAGCATGAAAGTAATAAAGGCGTCATAACAAAAAACCGGGACACAGCTGTCATCTGACGGCTTTCGTTCCGGTTTTTAACATGACTTTATATCTGTCAGTACTGGATTTTTAAATAGGCTGCTAGTAAGGCCGGTTCCCCGGACCAAACCCTTCCGTGGTTTCCGGCGAGGTCTGGTAACCCGGACCGATAGGTGTCACGGTAGGACCTGTATTTCCGGGCTCATTGGTGTTGGGCGGAATGATGGTGGAAACGTCGGAGTGGACGGTGCAGTAGCCCGGGATAGCAAATACGGAATCATCCGTAGCTCCCTCCTCGCCCTCCGGCAGTGTCATGCATACCCTGGTAGTCTTTGTGGGACAGTAGGGAGTGGGGCGCATGCCTGATTCCGCGCATACGGTAACCTCCACATGCTTGTCGCAGACTTCCGTGGGGGCGGTTCCCTTAGCAAAATACTCGGTGTAGACGGCATTTCCCCTGGGGTCGTGGTTGCAGACACCGGAGACAGCTCTCTTGCCGGATTTGCGGCAGATTTCCGCGGTCTCGATACTGTCCGGCACCGCAAAGCCCGGGTCTGACATGCCCTCGTGGACACGGTTCATGATATTGCGCCAGATGTCCTTGTGGAAGCTGGTTCCGCCGTTGTTCACGCCGCCGTGCTTAAGCTTCTGGTTGTTGTCACATCCGCCCCATATGCCGGCGGTGTAATAAGGCGTATAGCCCACGAACCATACATCGTTGTTGGAGGTGGATGTGCCGCTCTTGCCGGCCGCAGTCATGCCTGTCAGGGCAGCGCGGGTACTGGTGGAGTTGATGGACACGCCCGGCCGGGTAAATTTGCGGTTGCTCTTCATGGATTCCGACATGGCATCCGTTAAAAGGAAGGCAGTGGAATCCTTTAACACCTGCTTTGTCTCCGGTTCATTGTCTATGAGGACCTTTCCGTTGTGGTCCAGTATCTTGGTGAAGAAACGGGGCTTTGTGTACACGCCGCCGTTGGCAATAGCGGCATAGGCTGTGGTCAGCTCCAGGTTGGAAACGCCCTTTGTGATGCCGCCCAGGGCGGTGGCTGCTCCCAGGTCATCCTTTGTAAGGGAGGTAATGCCCATGTTTTCTGCGTACTCCACGCCAAGCTGAGGCGTGACTGTCTCCATAAGGCAGCGCACAGCCACAATGTTCATGGAGTAGATGATGCCGTCCCGGATGCTGGAGTAACCGGTAAAGCCATAGCCGGAATTCCACCAGTTCCTGAAGGTCTTGTTTCCTATGGTGTAGGGCGCGTCGTAGTAGACCGTGCCCAGGGTGGCGCCGCAGGCATCCAGGGCGGGCGCGAAGGCCGTGATGACCTTAAAGGCGGAGCCTGGCTGGCGGTATACGTTGCTGGCGCGGTTCAGGGTAAGACTGGCTGTCTTTTCGCCGCGGCCGCCGCACAGCGCCTTGACCTCGCCTGTGTGCTGATCTAATAGAACGAAGGAGGCCTGGGGCTGTAAAATCAGATTCTGACGCTCTCCGATGATTTCATCGCCATCCTTTAATAGCCATGCCTTATACTGGTCAATGTCGTCCTGGACCGCTTCCTTGGAGGCGTAGAGTCCCTCAAAGGAGGAATCTCCCAGCACGCTTTTGCGGAAGGTGCGCAGGTTCTCCTCTGAATAGTGCTCCGTGGTGCCGTCCGCGTGAGTAATGGAGAGCCTGTACTCCACGGAATACTTGGCAACTGAATAGTTGTCCGGGTTATTGATCTCCTCGTCCACAATGGCCTGTAAGGCGGGATCCTGGGTGGTATAAATCTGCAGTCCGCCGGAATACAGGAGATTGCTGGCCTGGCTTTCCGTGTAATCCAGCTTTTCCATCAGGGCGTTTATGACCTGTTCAATGAGCTCGTCCGTAAAATAGCTGTAATGGCTGTTGATTCCCTTGGTGGCTGTATCCACGTTTTGTATCCTGTCGTATACATCATCAGCCAGGGCTTCCTCCTGCTGGGCCTTGGTGATATAATCCTGCTCATACATATACTGGAGTACGATTCTCCGGCGCTCCGCATTGTTTTCGCGTCCTGATATGGGATTGAGTCTGGAGGGATTCTTGGTGATGGATGCAAGCACGGTACACTCGGAGAGGGTCAGGTCGGAAACGTCCTTGTTGAAATAGCGTTTGGCCGCCACCTTTACTCCCAGGGTGTTGTTGCCCAGGTTGATGGTGTTGAGATAGTTGGTGATAATCAGCTTCTTGGTATCTTCCTTGCTCATGCCTGAATTCTTTTCCAGCTGCACGGCAAGGTACTGCTCCTGCAGTTTACGCTCAATCCTGGCACCCCAGCCGGATTCCATTCCTCCGGAGAACACGTTGTTCTTGATGAGCTGCTGTGTTATGGTGCTTCCGCCGCCCGCATAGTCGTCGCTGACAATGCCCTTAACGGCCCTGGCAATGGAACGGATGTCGATGCCGTTGTGGGTCCAGAAACGGGAATCCTCAATGGCTACGAATGCGTTTACCAAATCCTTTGGAAGTTCCTCGTAGGTGGCTTCCTCGCGGTTGGAACCGCTGGTGACCAGGGTATCCGTCAGGTTCCCGGCGGAGTCGTATACTGCGGTGGCAAAACGGCTGGGCTGAATATTTAGAATATCAACGGAAGGGGCATTATCTATAATGCCTTTAACCATACCGAAACCGATGGAGGCGCCCACTACTGCCAGAAACAAAAACAGGACAAAAAGCGCCTTAAATATATTAAGGAGCAGCCTTGAAGCGTATTTGCCCGATTTAGAGTGGAGAGACTTAAGCCTGCGCTCAGCCTCGTACTTTCCATAGTTCATAGATTCTCCTTTTCGTACATAATCTGAATGGAATCCGCCCCCCTGCGGACCCTTATACCTATCTTGTAGATTATACACCAGTTTTGTAAAATTGAAAAGGTTTAAATATGCCCTTGCCATCGCCTGATATCTATATTATGATAAAAAATAGGTAAAAAATGTCGAAAGGTGGGGATGGTAACCCACAAATAACCGTAAAGGAGCCGTAAAAGTGGTAGATAGTTACAAAATTCTGTACAAGGGAGGCTCAGGAGAGCTGGTGGAGAAGAAGTCGCGCTTCATAGCGGACCTGCGCCCGGTGGCTTCAGAGGAGGAAGCCCTGGAATATATAGAGGAAATCAGAAAGAAATATTGGGATGCAAGACATCACTGTTTTGCCTATATTATAGGAGACAGGGGACAGTCCGCACGGTGCAGCGACGACGGGGAGCCGTCCCAGACAGCCGGGAAACCCATGATGGATGTGCTGGCAGGGGAGGAGCTCCACGATGTGTGTGCCGTTGTAACCCGGTATTTCGGAGGCACCCTGCTGGGTACGGGGGGACTGGTGCGGGCGTATTCCGGTGCTGTCAAGGAAGGAATTAAGAACTGTGTCATCCTGGAGAAAAAGCTGGCTGTCCGTCTGAACATCACCACTGATTACAGCGGGGTGGGAAAGATTCAATACATTGCGGCCCAGGGAGGGATCGACACCCTGGATACCCGGTATACGGATAAGGCCGTGTTTACCTTCCTGGTTCCCATAGCGGAGGAGAGAAGATTTACGGCCCAGATTACGGAGGGAACGGCAGGGAAGGCTGTCATACAGAGAGTGGATGAGGTTTACTACGGCCTTGGCGACAGCGGTCTGGTGGTGTTTTAGGAGGAGGAATGTGATAATGGAGATGGAAATGAAGAAACTGGGATTTGGAACCATGAGGCTGCCCGTGTTAAATCAGGAGGACCCGGCGGCGGTGGATTTGGAGCAGGTCTGTCAGATGGTGGATACCTTTATGGAAAGGGGGTTTACCTATTTTGATACGGCTTACATGTACCACAAGTACGAGAGCGAGAGAGTGGTAAAAAGGGCCCTTACAGAGCGCTGGCCCAGGGAACGGTATGTTTTGGCGGATAAGCTGCCTCTCAGCCACCTGAAGGAGGAGGCTGACATGGAGCGTTTCTTCCGGGAACAGCTTGAAAAATGCGGTGTTGCATATTTTGATTACTATATGCTCCACAATATGTCCAGGTCATATTATAAGACAGCTGAGCGTTTGGGGGCATTTGAGTTCGTGTGCAGGAAAAAGGAGGGGGGGAAAGGTCCGCAGAATCGGGTTCTCCTTCCATGCGGATGCTGAGCTTCTGGAGGAGATTCTTGAAAAACACCCTGAGGTGGATTTTGTGCAGCTGCAGCTGAATTACATAGACTGGGACAGCCCCAATATCCAGTCCCGCCAGTGCTACGAGGTGTGCCGCAGATACGGGAAGGATGTCATAGTCATGGAGCCGGTCAAGGGAGGGACCCTGGCTCATGTGCCCCGGGAGGCCAGGGACCTGATGGAGGCCCATGCTCCGGGCATGACGCCTGCGTCCTGGGCTGTCCGCTTTGCCGCCAGCCGTGAGGGCGTCATTATGGTGCTGTCAGGCATGTCGGATTACAGCCAGCTCCTGGACAACACAGCCTATATGCAGGACTTTGTTCCCCTGACTGAGGAGGAGGAAGGTATTGTGGGCAGGGCGGCAGAAATTATCCAGTCCGCCACGGCCATCTCCTGCACATCATGCCAGTACTGTGTGGAGGGATGTCCGAAGCAGATTCCCATACCAAAGTATTTTTCCCTTTATAACCAGTACAGCCTCTTTGGGGAAAAATCCAATTCCAGGGGCTACTACCAGAATTATGCGGGCAGATACGGGAAAGCCGGGGACTGCATCGGCTGCCGCAGATGCGAGGCCATATGCCCGCAGCACCTGCCCGTGGTACAGCACATGAAGGAAATAGCAGAGGTGTTTGAGCCGGCCAAATAGGGCGCCGGGATAGGGAAAAACAGCGGCAATCAGCGGAAATGGTGTAAAATCCCTTGCAATCTCAACACACCAATGCTATACTATAAAACCGTGGCTGTAGACGTATATGATAAGGAAGAGTAATCACTATGAAGATGAAAAGAGAAGATGTAAGAAATATCGCTATCATTGCCCATGTAGACCATGGTAAGACCACATTAGTAGACCAGCTGCTGAGGCAGAGCGGCGTGTTCCGCGCGAACCAGGAGGTACAGGAGCGTGTTATGGACTCCAATGACCTGGAGCGTGAGAGAGGAATCACCATCCTGTCCAAGAACACGGCTGTATTTTATAAAGACACAAAAATCAACATCATCGACACGCCAGGGCACGCTGATTTCGGCGGGGAGGTGGAGCGCGTGCTAAAGATGGTGGACGGCGTTGTGCTGGTAGTGGATGCCTATGAGGGACCCATGCCCCAGACAAAGTTCGTGCTTCAGAAGGCGCTGGATCTGAACCTGTCCGTCATTGTATGCATCAACAAGATTGACAGGCCTGAGGCCAGACCCGCGGATGTCATTGACGAGACGCTGGAGCTGATGATGGACCTGGATGCAACGGACGAGCAGTTAGACTGCCCCTTTATCTACGCATCTGCCAGGGGCGGATTCGCAAAATACAAGATTGAAGACCCGGAAGTGGACATGAGCCCTCTGTTTGAGACCATCATAAACCATATCCCGGCTCCAAAGGGAGATCCGGACGCGGAGACTCAGGTACTCATAAGCACCATTGACTACAATGAATTCGTAGGCCGGATCGGCATCGGACGTGTGGACAACGGGGGACTTAAGGTGAACCAGGAGTGTGTTCTGGTGAATCATCACGAGCCGGATAAGTTTAAGAAAATCAAGATAGGAAAGCTCTATGAGTTTGACGGACTTAAGAGGGTGGAGGTGCAGGAGGCCGGTATTGGTTCCATTGTTGCCATCTCCGGTATTGCGGATATCCATATCGGCGATACCATCTGTACCCCTAATAATCCGGAGTCCATTCCGTTCCAGAAGATATCTGAGCCCACTATTGCCATGTATTTCATGGTAAATGACAGTCCGCTGGCAGGCCAGGAGGGTAAATTTATCACCTCCCGTCATCTGCGTGACCGTCTGTTCAGGGAGCTGAACACGGATGTAAGTCTGCGGGTGGAGGAGACGGATTCCGCAGACTGCTTCAAGGTGTCCGGCCGCGGTGAGCTGCACCTGTCCGTTCTGATTGAAAACATGCGTCGCGAGGGCTTTGAGTTTGCTGTCAGCAAGGCGGAGGTGCTCTACAAATACGATGAGAGAAACCGCAGGCTGGAGCCCATGGAGTTGGCTTATGTGGATGTGCCTGAGGAATACACAGGCGTCGTCATCCAGAAGCTGACCAGCCGCAAGGGCGCCCTTCAGGGTATGAGCCAGGCGGCAGGCGGCTATTCCAGGCTGGAATTCTCCATTCCATCCAGAGGACTCATCGGCTACCGCGGTGATTTTCTGACAGATACAAAGGGAAATGGTATACTGAACACTATTTTTGACGGATACGCAGAGTACAAGGGCGATTTGTTCTACCGTCAGACAGGCTCCCTTATTGCCTTTGAGGCAGGCGAGGCCATTACCTACGGTCTTTTCAATGCCCAGGAAAGAGGTACCCTGTTCATAGGACCGGGCGTCAAGGTGTACTCCGGAATGGTAGTGGGCCAGAGCCCTAAGGCAGAGGATATTGAAATCAATGTCTGCAAGACAAAGAAGCTGACCAACACCCGTTCCTCCAGCGCTGACGAGGCACTTAAGCTGACACCTCCTAAAATTATGAGCCTGGAGCAGGCTCTGGACTTCATTGATACGGATGAGCTTCTGGAGGTGACCCCGGAGAGTCTGCGCATCCGCAAGAAGATTCTGGACCCAACCCTGAGAAAGAGGGCTTCTTTTAAGAACAAATAGATAAAAATCGACATTTTGTAAGCGAAATGGCGAATCCTGTCGAACGATTCTGGCGGGATTCGCCTTATTTTTTGTTCTATTATGGCATTTCCCCTCATAAACTATCAATGTGCCGTACAAAAGCAAGAGAATAAAAGGATGAAACAAGTAAAACGGCAGAATGAGAAATATTTTAGAAGCGAAGAGGAGATGTACTATGTCAGAAAAAATGATTGAAAACAACAGGGTAAGCGTCATCGGAGAAATCGTGTCGGGATTTACCTTCAGCCATGAAGTCTTCGGAGAAGGATTTTATATGGTGGATGTGGCTGTCAACAGACTCAGCGAGCAGGCGGACATCATTCCCCTGATGATATCCGAGCGCCTCATAGACGTACATAAAGACTATTCAGGCTGCACCGTGGAATCCATAGGCCAGTTCCGTTCCTACAACCGGCATGAGGGAGTCAAGAACCGGCTGATGCTGTCCATCTTTGTGAGGGAAATCCATTTCATTGAGGAATTCACGGATTACACCAAGACCAATCAGATATTCCTGGACGGCTATATCTGCAAGCCGCCTATTTACAGAAAAACTCCTCTTGGACGGGAGATCGCAGATATTCTTCTGGCTGTGAACCGTCCTTACGGCAAATCAGATTACATACCCTGCATCAGCTGGGGACGCAACGCGCGCTTTGCTTCCAGCTTCGAGGTGGGCACCAGGGTAAGGGTTTGGGGCCGTGTGCAGAGCCGCGAGTACACCAAGAAGCTCAGCGAGACAGAGTGCGAGAAGCGCATTGCATATGAAGTCTCAATCAGCAAGCTGGAATGTGACGAGGCTTGAACAGAAGATGCTTCGGACGCTGTCATCTGACGATTCCTTTTGAATATCTTTTGAAAAATGTAAGAAATATTTGCAATATTGGCTAAACTATGCTATTATGAGCAAGTCCAATTGTTCTTAAGAAAAAGCAAGTAAAGCATGAGGTGCAAGATGATGAAAGAGAGCATGATACAGGTTATCTGTGGACCGGGACGCGGTAAAACCACCAGTGCCATTGGAAGGGGGCTCACCGCGCTGACCAAGGGAAAGTGTGTCTATATGGTACAGTTTCTTAAGGGCGCCCTGGATGCGGATAACATGGAAATCATACAGCGTCTGGAACCGGAATTTAAAATTTTCAGATTTGAGAAAACGCCTGTTTTCTTTGACCGGCTGACGGAAGAGGAGAAGGCAGAGGCAAGAATCTGTATCCTGAACGGCCTGAATTTTGCCAGGAAGGTTCTGGTGACAGGGGAATGTGATGTGCTTATCCTGGATGAGATTCTGGGAATCCTGGACGAGGGAGTGATATCTGGCGAAGAGCTGTGTGCCATCATAGCCCAGGCCAGGAATGCGCAGATACAGCTGATTCTCACAGGGACCATATATCCTGAGTGCCTGAACGGCCATGTAGATGAGGTCACAAGGATTCAGACAAGATATGAGTGATTTCCTGTTGACAGACTGTTGGCAGGGTGATAATATAATACCAACAATCATAGAGTAGAGGTTGCGTTAATCATGAGTAGATAAGCCGGATGTGGCAGGCACAGGCGATGGCTTATGGAAAGGGAGAAACGCCGAAGAGGAAGCGTTCCTTGTTCACGCCCCCTCTGGGCATATGGTTAAGAGCTGTATGACTGTCATCCGGGTGGATGGAGAGCTACCAAAGAACGTGGATTAGACACTGGAATCATACGTATATGGAAGGGCTGACATTTACCTCAGTCCTTTTTTGTTTCCAAGAAAAGTACGTCCGGGTTTCATTTTCTATGGGGAAAAGCACACTGTGATTGAATCAAGAAAAAAGGAGAGAATATAGCATGACACTTTTTGAAGGAGCAGGTGTAGCACTGGTGACCCCGTTTAAGGAAAACGGTGAAGTGAATTACGAAAAACTGGAGGAGATAGTAGAAGAGCAGATTGCGGGCGGCACGGACGCCATTATTGCCTGCGGTACCACAGGCGAAGCCTCCACCATGACCCATGAGGAGCATCTGGAAGTGATTGAGTACATCTGCAGGGTGACAAAAAAACGGATTCCTGTGGTTGCGGGGACCGGCTCAAACTGTACGGAGACAGCCGTCTATCTCTCCGCGGAGGCAGAGAAGAGAGGGGCGGACGGACTTCTTCTGGTGTCACCATATTATAATAAGGCTACCCAGAAGGGACTTATGGCCCATTTTACGGCTGTTGCGGACGCGGTGAAGATTCCCGTTATCCTCTATAACATTCCGGGCAGGACAGGCGTCACCATTAAGCCTGAGACCATCGCGGCCCTGTGTAAGGACGTGGACAATATTGTGGGGGTTAAGGAGGCCAGCGGCAACTTTTCAGCCATTGCCACTCTTATGAGTCTGTCAGACGGCAAGGTGGATTTGTACTCAGGCAACGATGACCAGATTGTGCCCCTTCTCTCCCTGGGAGGCAAGGGCGTTATCTCCGTGCTGTCCAATGTGGCTCCGCGCCAGACCCATGACATCTGCGCTTCCTACTTTGCGGGGGATGTAAAAACCAGCGCCAGCCTTCAGTTAAAGGCCATACCGCTGATTACGGAGCTCTTTAGCGAGGTAAACCCCATCCCTGTAAAGGCTGCCATGAACATGATGGGCAAGGGCGTGGGACCGTTGCGCATGCCTTTGACTGAGATGGAGCCCCAGAATCAGGAGAAGCTTAAGAAGGCCATGGCGGATTACGGTATCCTGTAGGGAAGATTCCGGGAAAGGACGGTATACCAATGGTAAAGATGATAATGCACGGCTGCCGCGGGGCCATGGGACATGTAATTACAGGTCTGGCGGCAGAAGACGAAGATATCCGGATTGTGGCAGGCATCGATGTGCGGGAGGGAACGGATTTGGGATATCCCGTGTTCCCTTCCCTGGACCAGTGCAACGTGAAGGCGGACGTGATTGTGGATTTCGCATCCCCAAAGGCAGTGGACGGCCTCCTGGCCTACAGCTGCAGAGAGCGGGTTCCCGTGGTCCTCTGTACCACAGGGCTCTCGAAAGAGCAGCTTAAGTCAGTGGAAAAGGCCAGCGAAAAGACGGCTATCCTGCGCTCCGCCAACATGTCCCTGGGAGTAAACCTGCTGCTCAAGCTGGTGGGTGACGCGGCCAGGGTACTGGCAGGATCCGGCTTTGACATGGAAATCGTGGAAAAGCACCATAACCAGAAGGTGGATGCACCCAGCGGCACAGCCCTGGCCCTGGCAGATTCCATGAACCAGGCCATGGACGGGCAGTACGCCTATACCTGTGACAGAAGCACCAGACGGGAAAAGAGAAATCCGAAGGAAATAGGAATTTCGTCCGTCAGAGGCGGTTCCATAGTGGGTGAACACGACGTGATATTTGCGGGTAAGGACGAGGTGGTCACCTTCAGCCACACGGCTTATTCCAAGGCTATTTTCGCCAAAGGCGCCCTGGAGGCAGCCAAATTCCTGGCCGGTAAGGCGCCCGGCATGTATTCCATGACGGACGTAGTGGGATTATAACAAATATTTCCAGAAAAGGCAGGATGTTCCACCATAATCCATTCTCCTAAAGCACATAATATAGGTAGAAAACGAAAGGAGAATGTCATTATGAAAAAAATCAGACCTGCAATTTTTACAATGCTGCTGCTCATCATGGTTATGTCTGTTACGGCCTGTGGAAGCAATAACTCCAATACACAGTCCTCAACAGGCGCCAGCCAGAATTCATCTTCAGCAGCCACATCCACCAGTGCCTCATCCCAGGAAACCACAGGGATGGAGACATCTTCCATGGAAACGGAAGGGGACGGCATCATTGACGGACTTATGAATGACGTGGAGAAGGGCGCACGTGACGTTAAGGACGGCGTGAACGATATCACAGGTGAATCCAACACAGTCAGTGAGAGCGGCACCAACAATACAACAGAGTCCAGATAGTAAATTGCTGTCCGGGCCTGGATATGGACCCTTTCTATGCCGGGGACGGCTGGAGAGGGTCTATCTGTGCAAATACCAGAAGATGCCCCTTGAAGAGCTCCCTTCAAAGGATTATAATCAGTTCATGGACAAACGGGGAAGGAGATGGATTGGGGTACATAATCAGACGTTTCAGACTGGAGAATGGGCAGAGGAAGAAGGGATTGAGAAAGATGCGCCGGAGGGCGGTGAAATCCTGGAAAGCGCGCTGTCCGTCCATCAGGCGAAGGAGGCGCTGCGTCAGAGGCGCCCTGTTTCTTTTGGCCGCAGGTACCATGGCCTGGGCGGGAACGGGCCGGGGCATTGTCCGCTGGGTCCGGGAGCAGATACCGCATATGGTACGGATTGAGGAGAGCAGTCCGGCCCGGGCGGCAGACCGGGATGGGATGACATCGGTGAAGCGGGGCTTTACCATTCGCCTGGATGAAAGGAAAATCCACATATACCAGGTGGAGGAAGGATATGAGGACCGTGAAAGGTCCGGCGATTCAGGGAGTGATTAGCGGGGCGGAGTACATTCATTAGGAATTTTAATGATTGCCACGCTTGTATTCAAAGACATTGTGTATTATAATTTCTTCTGAAATGGTATTCTTTTATAGCGTCAGCTTATAAATCCATATCGCAACCATACGAATATTAGAAAAGGACAGGTGGATACCCATGGAAAAGAAAGAGATGCTCTACGAAGGAAAGGCTAAGAAGGTTTACACAACGGAGGACCCGGACGTGTTAATCGTGTCCTACAAGGATGATGCAACCGCATTCAACGGTCTGAAAAAGGGAACCATTGTTGGAAAGGGCGCCATCAACAACCGTATGACCAATTTCATTTTCAAGAAGCTGGAGGAGAAGGGTGTACCTACCCACCTGGTAGAAGAATTAAATGACAGGGAAACCGCTGTGAAGAAGGTGGAGATTGTTCCCCTGGAGGTAATCATCCGCAATTATTCCGCAGGCAGCTTTGCCAAGAAGATGGGAATGGAGGAGGGCGTCAAGTTTAAATGCCCGACTCTGGAATTCAGCTATAAGAATGACGAACTGGGCGACCCGTTTATCAACAGCTATTACGCACTGGCACTGGGACTTGCCACCCAGGAGGAGATTGACCATATCACTGAGTATGCGTTTAAGGTAAACGAAGTGCTGCAGGAATATTTTGACGGACTGAACATTGACCTGATTGATTTCAAGATTGAGTTCGGCCGTTATCACGGCAAGGTTATCCTGGCTGACGAGATTTCTCCTGATACATGCCGTCTCTGGGATAAGGATACCCATGAGAAGCTGGATAAGGACAGATTCAGAAGAGATCTGGGCAATGTAGAGGATGCATACGAAGAAGTATTCCGCAGGCTGGGTATCCAGTAAGCAGGACCGGGAGGTTTGACGCGGACAAATTAAGATACAACGCCTGGGCATGAATACCCGGGCGTTCCCTTCTTTGAGAAGGGAATATGGAATCAGTACCGCATTGTTATCGTTGCAGCGCGGTATGAAACTGACAGCTTGACACACAGAAAGGACATGACTTCATGGATCAGAACCGGATGGATTTTGATATTGGGGCAGATAAACTGCGTGAGGAGTGCGGAGTTTTTGGGATGTATGATTTTGATGGGAACGACGTGGCCCGGGCCATATACTACGGGCTTTTTGCCCTGCAGCACCGGGGACAGGAAAGCTGCGGTATAGCGGTGAGCGACACAGAAGGACCCAAGGGGAAGGTAGCGGCCCATAAGGGGATGGGCCTTTGCAACGAGGTATTTACGCCGGAGGCGCTGGAGAGTCTGAAGGGCAATATCGGCGTGGGCCATGTGCGGTATTCCACGGCCGGCAGCAGTACCCGGGAAAACGCGCAGCCCTTGGTGCTCAATTATGTAAAAGGAACCCTGGGTCTGGCCCACAACGGCAACCTGGTCAATGCGCCTGAGCTGCGCCATGAGCTGGAGTACACAGGGGCTATTTTCCAGACTACCATTGACTCGGAGGTCATTGCCTACCATATAGCCAGAGCCAGGATTCATACCCCAAATGTGGAGAGCGCAGTGGCCGCAGCCATGAAGAAGCTGAAGGGAGCCTACTCCCTGGTAATCATGAGTCCCCGCAAGCTGATTGGAGCGAGAGACCCCATGGGCTTCAAGCCTTTGTGTATCGGGAAAGATCGGGATAATGCCTACATCCTGGCGTCAGAGACATGCGCCCTGGAGACCATAGGGGCTGAGTTTGTCCGGGATGTGGAGCCGGGGGAAATCGTGACCATCACGGCGGACGGCATATCCTCTGATAAGGAGATGTGCCTGGCTGACCCTTCCGGAGAAGCCAGATGTATCTTTGAGTATATTTATTTTGCCAGACCGGACAGTGTTTTTGACGGAGTGAGCGTTTATAAGGCCAGGATTCAGGCCGGCCGGTTTCTGGCTGTGGATTCACCGGTGGAGGCAGACCTGGTGGTGGGCGTGCCTGAATCCGGCAATGCGGCGGCTCTGGGCTATGCCATGGAATCCGGGATTCCATACGGAACAGCTTTTGTGAAGAATTCCTACGTGGGAAGGACCTTCATCAAGCCAAAGCAGAGCAGCAGGGAATCTGCGGTGCGAATCAAACTCAATGTGTTAAAGGAGGCTGTGGCCGAAAAAAGGGTCATCATGATTGACGACTCCATTGTCCGGGGAACCACCAGCGCTCTGATTGTGAAGATGCTGCGCGACGCGGGCGCCAGGGAGGTCCATGTGAGAATCAGCGCACCGCCATTTTTACACCCCTGCTATTTTGGCACGGACATTCCATCGGAGGACCAGCTCATTGCCCATGGAAGGACTGTGGATGAAGTGAGGGAAATCATCGGGGCAGACACCCTTTCCTTTTTAAGGCAGGAGCGGCTGTCACAGATGGCATCTGAAAGGCCTGTCTGCACCGCGTGCTTTACAGGAAATTATCCTATGGAGCCGCCTTCCCAGGACATCCGGGGAAGCTATGAGAAATAGGCCGCGGGCATTTAAAAAAGTTATTGTATATGATATGATAGAAAACATGAAATCAACGAATACGGAGGATATGACATGAGTGACCACGACAGATATGTAAGCCCTCTTTCTGAGCGCTATGCCAGCAGGGAGATGCAGTACATCTTTTCACCTGACATGAAGTTCTGCACCTGGAGAAAGCTCTGGATTGCGCTGGCTGAGACAGAGAAGGAGCTGGGGCTTTCCATCACGGACGAGCAGATTGAGGAACTGAAGGCCCATTCAGAGGAAATCAATTATGATGTGGCTAAGGCCAGGGAGAAGGAAGTCCGCCATGATGTTATGAGCCATGTCTATGCTTACGGCGTACAATGCCCTAAGGCAAAGGGAATTATCCATCTGGGGGCCACCTCCTGTTACGTGGGAGATAATACGGACATTATCATCATGACCGAGGCCCTGAAGCTGGTGAGGAAGAAACTGATCAACGTACTGGCGGAGCTGTCCGGTTTCGCTGAAACATACAAGGACCTTCCCACCCTTGCGTTTACCCACTTCCAGCCGGCCCAGCCAACCACGGTTGGTAAGCGCGCCACCCTGTGGATGATGGAGCTTAAGCTGGATTTGGATGACCTGGATTACCTGATCGGTTCCATGCGCCTTCTGGGCTCCAAGGGAACCACCGGCACCCAGGCCAGCTTCCTGGAGCTTTTTGACGGGGACCATGAGAAATGCCGCCGTCTGGATGCAAGAATTGCGGAGAAGATGGGATTTGAGGGCTGCTATCCGGTATCCGGCCAGACCTATTCACGAAAAGTGGACAGCCGTGTCATAAGCGTTCTGGCAGGCATTGCCCAGAGCGCTCACAAGTTTTCCAATGACATCCGTCTTCTGCAGCATCTGAAGGAAGTGGAGGAGCCATTTGAGAAGAAGCAAATCGGTTCATCCGCCATGGCCTATAAGAGGAATCCCATGCGCAGCGAGCGCATTGCCTCCCTGGCCAATTATGTGATGAGCGATATGATGAATCCCATGCTGGTGGCGTCCACCCAGTGGTTTGAGAGAACCCTGGACGACTCCGCCAACAAGAGACTGTCCGTGCCGGAAGGATTCCTGGCAGTGGACGGCATCTTAGACCTGTACCTGAACGTGGTGGACGGCCTGGTGGTATATCCCAAGGTCATTGAAAAGCACCTGATGGCAGAGCTTCCCTTCATGGCCACAGAGAATATCATGATGGACGCGGTAAAGGCAGGAGGCGATCGTCAGGAACTCCATGAGCGGATTCGCGAGCTGTCCATGGAGGCGGGAAAGAACGTAAAGGAAAAGGGCCTGGATAACAACCTCCTGGAACTGATAGCAGCTGACCCGGCCTTTAATCTTTCCCTGGATGAACTGAGAAAGACCATGGATCCGTCCCGCTATGTCGGACGTTCTCCTAAGCAGGTGGAGGTATTCCTGGAAGAGGTCATTAAGCCGCTGCTTGAGGAAAACGCGGGAGAGCTGGGAGTGACGGCGGAGATTAATGTGTAGGTGATGTGAGGGTGGACGGAGGTACGTCCGCGAAAAAAAAGGGGGTGGGGGTGGTTCCGGAGGGGGCAACACTAAGGACCTGGCAGCTCCCCGCCCGCCCCCCTTCGCGGACTGTCTCCTCCGGCCATACATTAATATTTATTCCCGGGCCGGTTGTAAATGAGAACGGCCTGCAGAAAAATCCTGTTAAATAATATTTATGTCATAGATACTGGTAAGTCTGAACCTGATGAAGGTGTAATGAATGGATGCAGAATATTCCATAACCTTGCCATGACAAGAATCCTGTCTTGCAATCCCCCTATTTTATGTTATGATATATCCATAAGAAATGGTTTTGATTATATCATCTTTTGATAAGGGGAAATTATGGATGAATGTGAACTTTGAGTACTATAAAGTATTTTACCATGTATGCGCCCACGGCAGCCTGACCGCTGCCGCCCAGGAACTGTGTATCTCCCAGCCGGCCGTAAGCCAGGCTGTGCGGCAGTTGGAAAAGGAAGCCGGGACAAAGCTGTTCCTCCGTACTTCCAAAGGGGTGCAGCTGACCCGGGAAGGAGAGCTTCTATACCACTATGTAAAGCCTGGAGCGGAGGAGCTGCTGGAAGGCGGGAAGATGCTGGAGCGGATGCTGAATATGGATGTGGGGGAAGTACGGATTGGGGCCAGCGATATGACGCTGCAGTTTTATCTTCTTCCTTATCTGGAACAGTTTCACCGGGAATATCCTAAGATTAAGGTGAATGTTACCAATGCGCCTACCCCGGAAACCATCAAAAGCCTGGAAGAGGGCAGGATCGATTTTGGGGTTGTGACCTCTCCCTTTACCAGCAGGGGGACTGTCAGGCAGTTTCAGGTCAAGGCCATTCGCAATGTCTTCATAGCAGGCAGCAGCTTCCGGGAATTGGAAGGGCGGGAGCTGGAGTACAAGGAGCTGGAGGCTTTTCCGTGTATAGCGCTGGAAAAGAATACAAGTACCAGAACCTTTATGGACGCCTTTCTGGCGCAGCAGGGGACTCTGCTTAAGCCGGAATTTGAGCTGGCCATCAGCGATATGATTGTGCAGTTTGCCAGGCGCAACATGGGGATTGGGTGCGTCATGGAGGGATTTGCCGAGGATGCCATAATGAGAGGCGAGGTATTCCGGCTGAAATTCAAACATGAGATGCCTCTTAGGCATATGTGCGTGGTGACGGGAGAGTCCAGCCTGATTTCCATGCCGGGGCGCAGGCTGTTAGATATGATGGCCTGCGGTCAGGCGGCGGTTGAGCAGCCGACAGGCGGCAGATGATAGATTATGGGCTTTCTTCGGAGAAAAGACATAAGCAATGCTTATGGAGAACATAATAAAGAACGTCTTTACTTATGGCATAGGTTGTAGTAAATTAGGTAAGGATAAGATACACAGGAATGCGTGTCCATCCTTTCATGAACTGCAAATGAGCATTGAACGGGAGATACCCGAAGGAGGATTTTAGTATGGTCAGAGCAATTGTAGGTGCTAACTGGGGTGACGAGGGAAAGGGTAAGATTACGGATATGCTTGCCAAGGAGTCTGACATTATTATCCGTTTCCAGGGCGGAAGTAATGCGGGCCACACCATTATCAATGATTATGGCAAGTTTGCCCTTCACCTTCTTCCATCAGGCGTGTTTTATCAGCATACAACCAGCATCATTGGCAATGGAGTGGCTCTCAATATCCCTTATCTGATTCAGGAAATTGAGTCGCTGGTGGAGCGGGGCGTGCCAAAGCCCAGAATCCTGGTTTCTGACAGGGCTCAGGTTCTCATGCCGTACCATGTGCTGTTTGACACCTACGAGGAAGCGCGTCTGGCCGGAAAATCCTTTGGTTCCACCAAGTCCGGTATTGCTCCCTTTTATTCAGATAAATATGCCAAGATTGGTTTTCAGGTCAGCGAACTTTTTGACGAGGATCTGCTGAGGGAAAAGGCATACAGGGTTTGCGAGCTGAAAAATGTGCTTCTGGAACACCTGTACCATAAACCTCTTCTGGATCCTGAGGAAATCATTAAGGAGCTTCTCAGATGCCGTGATATGATTGCGCCGTATGTATGCGATACATCCGCTTATCTTCATGAGGCCATCAAGGAAGGAAGGAATATCCTCTTAGAGGGTCAGCTGGGCTCCCTTAAGGACCCTGATCATGGAATTTATCCCATGGTCACATCTTCTTCCACGCTGGCTGCCTATGGAGCTATCGGCGCAGGCATTCCTCCGTATGAGATTAAGGATATCACGACGGTTGTAAAAGCTTATTCCAGTGCAGTGGGCGCCGGTGCCTTTGTCAGTGAGATATTTGGGGACGAGGCGGATGAACTGAGAAACCGGGGAGGCGACGGCGGAGAGTACGGCGCCACCACGGGAAGGCCCAGACGCGTGGGCTGGTTCGATGCGGTGGCTGCCAGATACGGATGCCGGATTCAGGGAACCACGGAAGTGGCATTTACAGTGCTGGATGTGCTGGGCTATCTGGACGAGATACCGGTATGCGTTGGTTATGAGATTGACGGGCAGGTCACCAGGGAATTCCCGACTACGTCTAAGCTCGAGAAGGCCAGACCGGTCCTTACCAGACTGCCCGGCTGGAAGTGCGATATTCGCGGCATTAAGCGGTACCAGGATCTTCCGGAGAATTGCCGCAAATACATTGAATTCGTGGAGAAGGAAATTGAAGCTCCTATTTCAATGGTATCCAACGGACCGGGAAGAGACGACATTATCATGCGCAGGTAAATATAGAATATTAAAAACAGGACCTTACGGTAGCAGCCGGCGGGTCCTGTTTTGCGGCATCTTATCCTCACATCGTCGTCTTATCTCTGCGTTCTGTGTGTTGAATGCGTTCCGCCGCATTCTGCAAGGGCGGATTTTCGGTCAGCACACGGTATATTTCCCCCTGGTTCATGCTGGAGCGGTGCTTTTCCATAGCGGTCCTGCTTTCCCTCATCACAATTCATCTTTCAAATCCGCGTCAGTTGTATCCGAAAGGGTCTGTTTTGCGTCATCATCCATGCCCTCAAAGGGATCGGATGGTTTCAGCACTCTGGTCATAAGCCCCATGGCGTACAGCATGATGGGGATAAACACCAGGGAGAAGATAACCGCCATGAGATAATTCTTTGGCGCGCCCATGGCGGCCAGCACGATGGCCAGAATAAAAAGTCCTGATAACAGGACGGCTCCTAAGAGGGCAAATATACGTTTCAGTTTCATTGAACAGCTCCTTTCTGAGGCATCAGGCCTTCTCCGCCAATTCTTCCCAGCTCTGGTAAAGCTTTTCCAGCTGTCCGGCTATTTCCTCTTTTTCTTTATTCAGCTCCATGAGCCGGGGCACATCGGTGTATACCTCTTCCCGTGTGAGCAGGGCGTCAATCTCGCTGTCCCTGGTCTCCAGGGCGTGAATGGAATCCTCTGTTTTTTTGAGCTCGTTCTGAATCCTGCGTATGCGGGCCTGTTCCTCCTTCTGAGCCTTCCATTCCAGTTTCAGGTCGTTTTGGGAACCCTGGGAGGGCCGGCCTGAGGCTTGGGAGAGATTGGGTGCAGAGGACGTACGCTTGTTCCTGGCCGCAAATGCGGCTTCCACAGCATCCTTTTTCTCCAGATAATAGTCGTAGCTGCCGATGTAATTAATCAGGGACTGTCCGGTCAAATCCAGAATTCTGGTGGCTGTGCGGTTGATGAAATACCGGTCGTGGGACACATAGAGTACGGTTCCGGTGTAGCGGCACAAGGCGCTTTCCAGGATTTCCTTGGAGGTGATGTCCAGGTGGTTGGTTGGCTCGTCTAACAACAGAAAATTGGCGTCGGAAAGCATCAGCTTGGCCAGGGAAACGCGTCCGCGCTCACCGCCGCTTAAATCGCGGATTAATTTGAACACATCATCCCCTGTAAAGAGAAAGGACGCCAGGGTGTTGCGGATCTGGGTATTGTTCATGTTGGGATAGGTGTCCTGGATTTCGTCAAACAGGGTCTTATCCATATGAAGAACCTGGTGTTCCTGGTCGTAGTAGCCGATGTGCACCTTGGAGCCCAGACGTATCTCGCCGGCATCGGCGGGCAGCAGCTGATTGATGATTTTAAGGAGAGTGGTCTTGCCGGTGCCATTGTTGCCGATGATGGCCACCCGCTCCCCGCGTTTGATTTCAAAATTTACGTCCGTAAACAAAGTCTGGCTGTCAAAGGACTTGCTCAGACCGGTGACGGTAAGCACATCCTTGCCGCTTTCCACATCCGGCTCCAGCCGGATGTCCATGGAGTCGTCGATATCCATGGGCTTTTCCAGCCGGTCAATCTTTTCCAGCATCTTTTCCCGGCTCTCGGCCCTGCGGATGGATTTTTCCCGGTTAAAGGATTTAAGTTTGGCAATAACCGCCTCCTGGTGCCTGATTTCCTGCTGCTGATTTAAGTATGCCCGGATTCTGGCGTCACGGAGCATGGCTTTTTTGTCGCTGTAGGCAGTGTAATTGCCGCTGAATACGGTTCCGGTTCCATTGTCCAGCTCCACGATTTTTGTCACCACCCGATCCAGAAAATAACGGTCATGGGCAACGATGATTACGCTGCCGCTGTAAGTCTTAAGGTATGTCTCCAGCCAGGCAATGGATTCCATGTCCAGGTGGTTGGTGGGCTCGTCAAGGAGAAGGACATCAGGTTTGGTCAGCAGGAGCTTGCCCAGGGACACCCGGGTTTTCTGGCCGCCGGACAGGGCGTTGATGGGCTTTGAAAATTCCTCCTCGGCAAAGCCAAGACCCTTTAAAACGCCGGTGATTTCGCTGCGGCAGGCATAGCCGCCCTCCAACTCAAACTGGTGGGTCAGGCGGCTGTATTCCTCCAGCATGGCTTCCAGGCTCTCGCCGGACGCGCTTTTCATGTCCAGTTCCAGGGTACGGATGCGTTCTTCCATCTGAAGGATGGGCCGCTTGACCTCCAGCAGGGCGTCGTGGATGGTGCTCTCGCTGTCCAGGTCCTGGTGCTGGGCCAGGTAGCCGATGGAGGCTCCCCTTCCCAGCGCCACGCACCCCTCGTCGGAGGCCAGTTCCCCGATGATGATTTTAAGGAGGGTGGACTTGCCGGCGCCGTTGATTCCGACGACGGCTGCCTTTTCATGGTCCTCCAGGTGGAAGGAAACCTGCTTTAATATATGTTTCTCTCCAAATGATTTGCTTATATTGCTGCATGATAAAATCATGGTAAACTCCTTTAAAAACGACGTATTTAGCTCTCCCAAGTATAATATACGGAGACGATTTTTTCAAGAACATATGTAAACGTGTTTGACATTTTTTTGACGTGTGTTTATAATAGAACTATTAGAGTTTTGACAGCATTGCACAATGGGAAGGTGGATACATCATGGAACGCAAGGAGATTTCGAAGGCAGTGATTTCTAGGCTGCCCCGTTATTACCGTTATTTAGGTGAATTAATAGAAGAAGGTGTGGAGCGTATATCCTCCAATGAGCTGAGCGCCAGAATGAAAGTGACCGCATCTCAGATCCGTCAGGATCTGAATAATTTCGGCGGATTCGGCCAGCAGGGATACGGCTATAATGTAAAGTACCTCTATTCGGAAATCGCCAAGATACTTGGGATTGACAGACAGCACAATGTGATCATCATCGGAGCGGGAAACCTGGGACAGGCGATTGCCAATTATACGAATTTTGAGCGCAGGGGCTTTGTTATCAGGGGAATGTTTGATATTAACCCCAAACTGATCGGGCTGGTCATCAGGGGAATTGAGATTCGCTCCGTGGATGATTTGGAGACGTTTATCAGGGAGAACGAGATTCAGATTGCTGCTCTGACCATCCCGAAGACAAAGGCGCCGGAGATTGCGGACCGCCTGGTAAACGCGGGAATCAGGGCTATCTGGAATTTTGCCCACACGGATTTGGTGGTACCGGAGGACGTGGTGGTGGAGAACGTACACCTGTCCGAGAGCCTGATGCGTCTTTCCTACCGGGTCAGCAGCATGTACGACCTGCAGGAGGAGAAAAAGAATGCGTTAAAGTAAATGTTTAGGAAGTCAGCACCATGATACTTGGAGTTGGAACAGATTTAGTTGAAATCAGACGCATGGAAAGAGCCTGTAAAAAGGATTATTTTGTGGTGCGCACATTTACGGATATGGAAAGCCGGCAAGCAAAGGGGTCCGTCTCTAAGCTGGCCGGCTCTTTTGCTGTGAAGGAAGCGGTTGCAAAGGCCCTGGGAACGGGGTTTCGGACCTTTATGCCCATCGACGTGGAGGTGCTCAGGGACGATGTGGGAAAACCCTATGTCCGCCTTTACAGAGGCGCCCTGGCCCGGTTTCAGGAGATGGGGATGGAACGCCTGGAGGTGTCCATCACCAATACAAGGGAGTATGCCATGGCGTTTGCGGTGGGAGAAGGAAGGATAAAGGAGGTACAGTCATATGAGGATGCTGGTAACGGGAAAACAGATGAAAGCCATTGATGCATACACCATCCATGCCATAGGTGTTCCGTCCCTGGTCCTGATGGAGCGGGCAGCTCTTAAGGTGGCCCAGGCAGCGGAGCGTCTGTGGAAAAAAGGGGATACAATCTGGGCAGTGTGCGGCACCGGCAATAATGGGGCCGACGGCGTGGCGGCAGCCAGGATGCTTCATTTAAAAGGATATCCGGTGCGGGTATTTCTGGTGGGAAATCCGGATAAGGGAACAGAGGAATTCAGGACGCAGCTTACCATTGCCGGCAATGTGGGTCTTTCCTCCCTGCCCTGGCAGGAAGGGGAGAAGGAGGAATGCGGCCTTCTCATAGACGCGGTGTTCGGCGTGGGACTGAGCCGCCCTGTTGAGGGGGAGTACAGGCAGTGTATTAAGATGCTGGGGGCCAAGTCCATCCGCAGTACCGTTGCGGTGGATGTGCCGTCAGGCATCCACGGGGATACGGGGACTGTCATGGGCATTGCCCTAAGGGCGGATTTGACCGTTACCTTTGGATGGGAGAAAACCGGGACAGCCCTGTATCCGGGCCGGGAGTACGCGGGCCGGGTGGAAGTGGCTGATATTGGATTTCCCGGACAGGCTCTGGATGCGGTGAAGGAAGCGGAAGGGACGGCGGCAGGCGATTTTGCCGTCACCTACGGGGATGATGATTTGAAACGGATTCCCAGGCGGCCTGCCTATTCCAACAAGGGAACCTTTGGAAAGGTGCTGATTGTGGCAGGGTCCAGGAATATGTGCGGGGCCGCTTACCTGAGCGCCTTATCCGCATACAGGACAGGGGCGGGACTGGTAAAGCTGCTTACGGTGGAGGAAAACCGGCAGATTCTCCAGGAACGCCTGCCTGAGGCCATTGTAGCCACCTACACTCCGGACCAGCTCATGGAGGGCAGGGATGAATTCAGGAAGATGATAGAAGCCCAGATGGAATGGGCTGACGTGGTGGTACTGGGACCGGGACTGGGAAACGGACCCTATGTGGAATACCTGGTGGAGGATATACTGACCAGCGCGTTCGTGCCTGTCATCATTGACGCGGACGGCCTGAACGCCATAGCGGGTCATCCATACCTTACCTCTTACTATACGGAGAATATTATCGTGACGCCCCATCTGGGGGAAATGGCCCGGCTCACAGGGGAGTCCGTGGATCAGATTAAGGAGAACCTGGCAGCCACGGCCCTGGAGTATGCAGGCCGTTACGGCCTCACCTGCGTGTTAAAGGACGCGGCCACTGTCACCGCCGGACGGGACGGGAACCTGTACATCAATTCCAGCGGCAACAGCGCCATGGCAAAGGCAGGCTCCGGCGACGTGCTCACGGGGATCATAGCAGGCCTGATAGCCATTGGCATGGATGAGGAGGAGGCTGCCTGTCTGGGGGTATATCTTCACGGCCGGGCAGGAGACGCGGCTGCCTCTAAAAGCGGCGCCCACAGCCTGCTGGCTTCGGAACTGGCGGATGCCGTCGGCAGTGTGATGGCCATGGTGTAAGGGCTGTTCCGCCGCGCCAATCACAAAATACAATTGAGACCGGGCCGTGATAAGGGCCCGTGACACAGGAGGCAACAACAATGAATTCTTACAGCAGAGTTTACGCAGCCATTGACCTGGATGCGGTGGAATCCAATATGAGGGCAATGAAGGACAGCCTTCCTCCTTCCACTTCCATGATAGGGGTGGTAAAGACAGACGGGTACGGACACGGGGCGGTTCCGGTGGCCAGAACCATTGATCCTTATGTGGAAGGGTATGCGGTGGCCGCCATTGACGAGGCGGTTATTCTGCGCCGCCACGGCATCCAGAAAATGATTCTGGTACTGGGGGTGACCCATGAGAGCCGTTTTGGGGATTTGGTCCGGTACGATATACGCCCCGCCATGTTCCGCTATGAGGAGGCCGGAAAATTATCAGAAGCAGCTGTAAAAAACGGCGCCAGGGCAAACATCCATCTGGCGGTGGATACGGGCATGAGCCGGATTGGAATGACGCCGGATGAGGCGTCGGCGGACGAGGCGGCCAGGATAGCCAGGCTTCCCGGAATCCGTATCGAGGGTATGTTTACCCATTTTGCCAGGGCAGACGAGGCGGACAAGGAATTTTATGAGGCACAGTATAAGAAATACAGGGATTTCTGTGAAATGCTCCACAGCAGGGGCGTGGATATCCCGATCCGCCACTGCTCCAACAGCGCCGGCATCGTGGAGGGGCTGGACTCCAACGGACTGGATATGGTGCGTGCCGGAATCTCCATTTATGGCCTGTACCCCTCAGACGAGGTGGTCCGGGACAGAGTGAAGCTGGTCCCCGCCATGGAGCTTAAGAGCGTTATCACATACATAAAGACCATTGAACCAGGTACGTCCGTGAGCTATGGCGGCACCTTTGTGGCGGACCGTCCCACGCGTGTGGCCACCATTCCCGTGGGATACGGGGACGGTTATCCGCGAAACCTCTCCAACAAGGGCGCGGTGCTCATACGGGGAAAACGGGCCGGGATTCTTGGAAGGATATGCATGGACCAGTTCATGGCGGATGTCACGGACATCCCGGAGGCGGCGGAAGGCGACCAGGTGACCCTGATTGGAAAGGATGGGGAGGAATGTATCACGGTGGAGGAGCTGGCCCGTGTGGGCGGCGGTTTCCACTATGAAATCATCTGCGGAATCGGAAAACGGGTTCCCAGAGTCTACCTGCGGGACGGGAAGGCCATTGGGCAAAAGGATTACTTTAACGATATTTACGAGGGCTTTGGATATATGTAAAAGCCTACCAGGCTCAAAGAGAACGTCTGAATCATATGTTAGTAGTGTGGCGTAAAGCCGGCCGGATGCCCCGGTGTATCCGGGTTATGTATACACAGGTCAAAAATGTCAATACTAAGGTTGAATAAATTGACGGAGTGTGAACGATGTGATTATCAGACGTGGAGATATTTATTATGCGGATTTGCGGCCGGTGGTGGGATCGGAACAGGGGGGAGTGCGCCCTGTGCTGATTATTCAGAATGACGTGGGAAACAAGCACAGCCCCACGGTCATATGTGCGGCTATTACTTCCAGAATGAACAAAGCCAAGCTGCCCACCCATGTGGAGCTGCCCACCAGACGCTGTGCCATGATTAAGGATTCGGTCATTCTCCTGGAACAGCTGCGTACCATTGACAAACAGAGACTGAAGGAGAAAATCTGTCATATTGATGAGGAACTGCAGCAGAAGGTGGATGAGGCCCTTATGATTAGCCTGGAACTGCGTACATAAGCAGGCGGGGGCACCATGGGCAGGAATCATGGGCAGGAGCAACAGGCACCATTGACGAAATATGAGAAAAATGATATGATAAGCAGAGTTATGCCGTATTTTAGGGGGATAGCTCTGTTTTTTTTGGCAGGGCCCGACGGTTATGGTGTTTCATGAGTATGAAAGGAGTCTTTTTGTCATTATGGACGATGGTTATCCACCTGTCAGTATCCTCATATTGATAGGATTTATTCTTCTGGAGGCAGTGTTTTACGGTTTTGGTTCGGCAATACAGAATATGAATGAGGGGAAGCTGGAAGAGGAGGCGGCCGGGGGAAATAAAAAGGCCGCGCGCCTGTTAGAGATAGTGAACCGTCCCGTGCGGTTTGTCCATACCATCCAGGTCACTACCCATCTGATGGGTATGATTATAGGAGCGGCAATCCTTCCTGCCATGATTGGTATGGTGGAGCGCAGGTTCCTTCTGGGAAAGGTGCTGGCCTGGGCAGAGCCGGCCCGGTTGATGGCGATGTCGGGTACGCCGTGGTACAGGAATCCGTCCTGGTGGCAGTGGGCGGGGGTTCTGGCCCTGGTCACCGTATTTGTCCTGGTGCTGGTCATCAGCTTCGGCATCATCATACCGAAACGTCTGGCGGCCAAGGAGCCTGAGAAGTGGGGATACCATATGCTTCCGGTTGTGCTCTTTTTCGCGGGGGTATTTCTGCCCCTGACACGCCTGATTACGTTGATTTCTTCCCTGGTGCTTAAGCCCTTTGGGGTGGACCTGGCGGATGACGACGGCAACGTCACAGAGGAGGATATCATGTCTATGGTCAATGAGGGCCATGAACAGGGCGTCCTGGAAGCGGATGAGACAGAGATGATAACCAATATCTTTGAGCTGGGGGACAAGGAAGCCGCGGATATCATGACGCACCGCACCAACATGACGGCCCTGGACGGCAGCATGAGCCTTAAGAAAGCAGTGGATTTCATCCTGAATGAGGGCGTAAATACCCGGTATCCTGTATACGGGGAGGACATAGATGATATCATCGGCATACTCCACATGCGCGATGCCATGGCCTTTGCGGAAAAGGAAGAGAACAGGGACAGGATGATTAAGGACATACCCGGCCTTTTGAGGGAAGCCAATTTCATACCTGAGACAAGGAACATAGACACCCTTTTCAAGGAGATGCAGTCCCGCAAGATCCACATGGAAATCGTGGTGGACGAGTACGGACAGACTGCCGGTCTTCTCACCATGGAGGACATACTGGAAGAAATCGTGGGCAGCATCATGGATGAATACGATGAGGAAGAGGATTTCATACAGGCCATGGAGGATGGCACCTTTGTCATGAGCGGTCTTACGCCGTTGGAAGATGTGATGGAGACCCTGGATATTGAACTGCCGGAGGAGGACAGTGACACCTATGACACCCTGAACGGATATCTGGTCTCGCGGCTGGATCGCATCCCTCAGGAAGGGGAGAATCCCCAGGTGGAATTCGGCGGCTGGCTCTTTGAAGTGGAGCGGGCCGGTAATAAGATGATAGAGAGCGTCCGGGTCGTTCCTGTGCCGGAAGGCGGGAAGGCTGCGGACAGCGGGAAAGAATTGGTGGAAGAGAAGTATGATGCAGTTAATAGAGAGTACGAAGGAGATGTTTCGTGACAGCAGATTTTTAAGGAAGGCGCTTATGATTGCCTGTCCGGTGGCTCTGCAGGGAATGCTTAACACGGTGGTAAACCTGGTGGATACCCTGATGATTGGCACCATGGGGGCCACAGCCATAGCGGCAGTGGGACTGGCCAATAAGTTCTTCTTTGTTTTTTCGCTTCTGGTATTCGGAATTGTCAGCGGAAGCGGCGTACTGGCGGCCCAGTTCTGGGGAAACGGCGATTTAAGGAGCATACGGAAGGTCCTGGGACTTTCCATCCTTTTGGCCCTGACAGGGGCCTTGTTCTTCGTTGTGCCGGCCCTTATGTCACCCCAATCCGTCATGCGCATATTTACCACCAGCCATGACAGCGTGGAACTGGGGGCAAAGTATTTAAAGACAGCGGTTTTAACCTACCCCTTTTTAGCCATGACCAATGTATATGTGGCCATACTCAGGGCGGTGAATAAGGTTATATTCCCTGTCATAAGCAGCTGTATAGCCATTTTGATTAATATCTGCCTGAATTATGTGCTGATTTTCGGAAAGTTCGGCGCACCGGCCATGGGAGTGTCCGGCGCGGCCGTGGCTACCCTGATAGCAAGGACGATTGAGATTGTGCTGATTCTGGGGTATGTGTACGGAAAAAAGCTTCCGGTGGCCTGCGGACTCAGGGAGCTGTTTGGCTGGAGCGGCCTGTTCATCAGCCAGTTTTTCAGGACGTCAGCACCTGTCATTGCCAATGAGTTTATGTGGGGGCTGGGCACTACCATGTATTCCCTGGCCTACGGGCGCATGGGAGACGAGGCGGTGGCGGCCATCACCATCGCCACCACCATTCAGGATATCCTGGTGGTGCTGTTTCAGGGCCTGAGCGCGGCCACTGCCGTTATCCTGGGCAATGAGCTGGGGGCAGGCCATCTCAAACGGGCGGAGAAGTATGCGGTGCATTTCTTTATCCTCCAGTTCATTGCCACGGTAGGCGTGGCTGTGGTGCTGATTGGAATTCGGTGGCCCATCATCAGCCTTTACAACATCACGCCTGAGGTGGCCCGGAACGTAAGCCTGTGCATCCTGATTTTTGCGGCCTACATGCCGGCGAAGATGTTTAATTATGTCAATGTGGTGGGCGTGTTGAGAAGCGGAGGCGATACCAGGATGTGTCTGTTCCTTGATACCAGCGGCGTGTGGTTTATCGGCGTACCCCTGGCGTTTTTGGGAGCCCTGGTGTGGAGGCTGCCTATCTATACAGTGTATGCGCTGGTGATGACGGAAGAGGTATATAAGGCTGTGCTGGGATATATACGGTACAGGCAGAAAAAGTGGCTCAGAAACCTGGCGGCGGAGGTGGGGTGAGCCGGGCAGGGGGCTGAACCAAAGGGCTTGCGGGCGGCATTCGAGCCAGTGTCTAAGCCCGGCATCTCCTGCGGGCAATTAAGGGAGAGAATTTTTCTTGCCATATAAAAAAAATCGTGTTAATATAGAAAAGATGTGTATAAAATACAGCAGAGGGCTGTATTTGAACGTATAAACCATAAAAGAAGAAACAGGAAAGGATGTTTACCAATGTCAGGACATTCAAAGTTTGCCAACATTAAGCATAAGAAAGAGCGCAACGATGCTGCCAAGGGCAAGATCTTCACTGTCATCGGCCGTGAGATTGCAGTCGCTGTAAAAGAGGGCGGAGCAGATCCGGCCAACAACAGTAAGCTGAGGGACGTTATCGCCAAGGCAAAGGCCAACAACATGCCCAATGATACCATTGACCGCGGCATCAAAAAGGCGGCAGGCGATGCCAACTCCGTGGACTACGAGACCCTTACATACGAGGGATACGGCCCCAACGGCGTGGCTATTATCGTGGATACACTGACCGACAACAAGAACCGCACGGCTGCCAATGTGAGGAGCGCCTTCACCAAGGGCGGCGGCAACGTAGGCACACCGGGAAGCGTGTCCTATATGTTTGATAAAAAGGGACAGATTATCATCGACAAGGAAGAATGCGGCATGGATCCGGACGAACTGATGATGCTTGCCCTGGACGCGGGAGCAGAGGATTTCTCCGAGGAGGAGGACAGCTACGAGGTCGTTACGGCGCCTGAGGATTTCAGCGCTGTGCGCGAGGCACTGGAGGCCCAGAGCATTCCCATGATGCAGGCGGATGTGACCATGATTCCCCAGACATGGGTGGAGCTGACCGATGAGGATGATATCAAGAAGTTAAACCGTACACTGGATTTGCTGGATGAGGATGACGATGTCCAGGCCGTGTACCATAACTGGGATGAATAAACACGGGCATTGCCCAAATGGAGCGCAGCTAAGTTAGAGGGTTATGCTGCGTTGATACTATGAAATGGAAAGTCCCCTGCGGCAGGTCATCATGATCTGCCGCAGAGGACTTTTTATCATAGAAAAGGCGGATTTGAGTTTTTTTACGGTATAATTAAGCTGAGCAGGATTACCAGAATCAGGGAACAGAGGGAGAGGAATGGGGTGATGAACGTCCAGGTTCTCAATAATCTCCCGAAACATCTGCATTGCCATATGTTCCGGCGCACCAGGGCAGCTGGTTTATACCGAAACGGTGTTGAACTGGAGATGATATCTGTAATATCGTTTGAGCCGCCAGTAATAATTAGCTTTTTAGATGCTGGGTCTATTATCTCAGAAAGTGATAAGGACTAAAAGGTACACACTATGGTGTATGGTGCGTTTACGGAGGAATGTCAATATCTTCTGGTTCTTTAACAATATCACGAAAATCCTGATTGATAGTCGCTCCGATAAACGTTATATTTTATATCAGTAAACAATAGGTAATTGTGAAACAAGTCCGCAATTCTGATTTCACCAGAGCTAACCTCCGGCAACGATGACCGTAATCAATTAAGTGATTCCTGCCGGCAGGAGATCCGCATGGAGTGTTTTCTCATTCTGTGTCTTACGTCCTGCTATGCAGAAGCTGTCCTTGAAGTAGTGGATGGATTTTTCTACATTTACCCGGATTTTATAAGTGCTGTCCCATTCTTCGGTGCCTCTGGGCCGTTCCGGGATAGGCACGGAGATTCTTTTCCGGGCAAAGGTAAATCATCCTTCCGCAGCCGGATGAAGTGCAAGGGTTTTCACAATGACAGACGCGCCGGGATTTTCTGGTCACACAATCTCTTTCCCGCTTCATTTTAGGGCAGACAAATTCATTCACGGCATAGTCGGCTCCCTCTGCTTTCAGCTTGTTTTTCAGTGGTATGAATGCCTTATTAAATGAGGTTTCCTGCAAAAGGTAATGTCCGGCCCATTTGCTTTTTTGAAGGCTTTGAGCTGTTTGATGATACGGTTGGCATATTTGGGATTGTTTTCTGTCACCCAAGCCTCAATGCCGGAAGTATCAAAAAGCAGCAAGGATGCTTTTGACGGGTCAATTCGTTGGCAGATCGGTTCGGTCAGGTCAATAAGCTGGTCGAACATGGATTGTAAGTCCAACAAAATTTGAGAAAGACAATCAGGAAGATCCCTTCATTGACAAGAAATCTAGAAGTGTTATAATTAAGATAAGTTGTCAGACAAGGAGTGAAAATATGATTATAACACATTCAAATGTCACGGAGCAGTTGGTTAGCTATTTTAAGGAAAATATAGTATCAGGAGCATGGAAAGTAGGAGAAAAGATTCCTTCGGAAAACCAGCTGACAGAGACACTTGGAGTAAGCCGGGCAAGTGTGCGGACGGCGATTCAGCAGATGGTTGGTCTTGGTATATTGGAAAGCCGGCACGGAAAAGGTACATATGTTATGGATAATCAGGTAGACGGGATGTCTGCCAATAAAGGAAAGATTACAGCCCAGGATTGCAAGGATTTGCAGAAAGTGCTGGAGTTCAGAAGGATTGTGGAGACAGAGGCCTGTTATCTGGCGACCAGATATGCCACTGACGAGTTTATAAATGAACTTCAGCGGTGTCTGGACACTATGGCATCCAATAAAGTGAACAAAGAAAACTTTATTACGGCTGATACGGCGTTTCATGAACTTATCTGCCGGGAATCCCGGAATCCATTACTTGAAAAAAGTATGAGCAAGGTTTTTGAGGAGGCGTGTAAGGATCAGGGAAGGACATATGAACTGTTTGGATTTAAGGATGGTATCTATTATCATACGCTGATTTTGAATGCGATTCGATCCGGGGATGCCAAGAGGGCGAGAGAATGTATGTATGAGCATTTACAGGCAGCGATTGATAAGCTTAACGAGCCGGAGTAATTACGGGAATGGGCATTTTGTATAAAAAATAATTTATTTATGTAAAATAAACAAAACACACTGGAGATTGAAAAAATATTAAAACTATATTGACAAAATGGAAAGTGGTGGTATAATTAAGTCATAACTTGTCAGACAAGAATAAACAATAGGGGCTTTATTCACAGCCCCGTTAATTATGAAAATACTTGTCAGACGACTAACAAGAAGGAAAAGGGATTAATATGTCAGTTACCATCGAAAGAATCAGAGTCATATGCACGGCACCGGAGGGCATTAATCTTGTGGTAGTTAAGGTTGAGACAAATCAGCCCGGGTTATATGGACTTGGCTGTGCAACCTTTGCCTACCGCCATTTGGCTGTGAAAACCATAGTGGAGGAATATCTGGACCCTTTGCTAAAAGGAAGGGATGCGGAGAGTATCGAGGAGCTGTGGCAGCTGATGCATCAGAATGCTTACTGGCGCAATGGGCCGGCGGAGAACAATGCAATCTCCGGGGTGGATATGGCTCTTTGGGACATCAAAGGGAAGCTGGCCGGAATGCCGGTATATCAGCTATTTGGCGGAAAATGCCGTCAGGGGATTCCTGTTTACCGGCATGCGGATGGACGGGACTTAGACGAGCTGTGTGAAAATATACAAAGGTTTCAGGAAATGGGAATCAGAACAATCCGATGCCAGTGCGGCGGCTACGGAGGGGATGCATATGGAAGCACGCCGAAGGATTCCCCCGCTAATTCTCTGCCCGGAGTTTATCTGGATTCCAGATCCTACATACGTGATACAGTGAATCTGTTTGAAGGCATCCGAAGCAAGATTGGATATGAGATGAATCTGGTCCATGACGTCCATGAGCGCATTGCCCCGGTGGAGGCGATTCGTCTGGCAAGGCTGCTGGAACCTTATGATTTATTCTTCCTGGAAGATCCGGTGCCTATTGAGCAGACGGAATGGCTGCGGCAGCTGCGTCGGCAGACCTCTATTCCGATTGCAGAGGGTGAGCTGTTCAACAACCCCGCCGAATGGAAAATGCTGATTACAGAACATCTGATTGATTTTATACGGGTACATATTAGTCAGATTGGAGGAATCACTCCCGCCAGAAAGCTTCAGATATTTGCCGAGCAGTTCGGGATAAGGACGGCATGGCACGGACCTGGAGATATGTCTCCCCTGGCGCATGCAGCGAATATTCACATCGACCTGGCGGCTCCGAATTTTGGAGTTCAGGAATGGTCCGGCATTGAGCCGCCCAACTTTGTGATTCAGGATTTGAAGGGACCCCATGGAGCGCTTTTGGAAGTATTTCCGGGGCTTCCTGAATACAAGGATGGTTATGTATATGCCAATGATAAGCCGGGACTGGGGGTTGATTTGGATGAAAAGGAAGCTGTTAAGTACCCTTGCGAGAATACGGTGACCACATGGACGCAAACCAGAAAGAAAGATGGAGCGCTGCAGACACCATAGATATGGGCGAATCAAATTGAGCAAAGTGAAAGGAGCGGATAATAGCATGATAAGAAAACAGATTGCAGGTTTGCTTGTGGTGACGGCATTGATTGCGGGGAGCGCAAGTATCTATAAGGATTCACGCCCTCCACAGTCGGAGGATGGGGTTATCACCTTAAGGATGGCGCAGACATCATCAGAGACAGGCGCAATCGGGCAGTCCATGAATGCATTTGCCGATAAGATTTATGAGAGAACCGGAGGGAAATATAAAATAGAGGTTTATCATAACGGGCAGCTGGGGGCGGAGATTGACACGATTGAGGGGTGTCAGATGGGAACCATTGACATTGCTGTTGTAAATCAGTCCACCCTTGGAAATTTTATTCCGGATTTTCCGGCACTTGATATTCCATATTTAATTATATCTACGGATCAGGCGGATCAGGTATTTCTGGGAAAAATAGGAAATTATTTTCTGGATGAACTTTCTGGGGTGCAGCTTTATGGTCTGGGAATCTGGGAGTCAGGATTTCGAAATTTGACAAACAGCAAGGCAGATGTGAATTCTGTGGATGACATAACAGGACTTAAGATCCGGACTATGGAAAACCAGATTCATATTGCATTTTGGAAAGCGTTGGGGGCGGATGCCACTCCCATGGCGTGGGGAGAGGCCTACACGGCTTTGCAGCAGGGGGCGCTGGATGGACAGGAGAATCCTTCTACAGTAATACTAACCAACAACGTGGCCCAGGTCAATAAACATATGGCGGTGACTGAACATGCGTATTCTACTGTATTTTTGGTAATGAGCCCCGCAACGTGGGCATCCCTGGATGAGGAAATGAAACAGGTTTTCCAGGATACGGTTATGGAATGCGGTTTCGAGGAACGAAAGCTTAGCAGGAAAATGGATGCGGAAGCAGTTGAGCAGCTCAAGGAACAGGGAATGGTGGTTACATATCCGGATAAACAGCAGTTTACCGAAGCGGCAGCATCCCTTTATGGTGAATGGGAAAAGCAGTATGGAGATATCATGTCCCAGATTCGGGCATTGCAGAATAAACAATAGGAGGCGTAGGATGAAGGGGATAAAAAGTGTTTTTATAAAAATGCAAAGAATTAATACGGTCATAATCAGCCTGGCTCTGTTGGCTATGGTAGGAGTGGTATTTCTCCAGACATTCTGCCGCTTCGTTATTTTTAGGAGCTTGTCATGGTCTGAAGAATTGTCCCGCTACCTCTTTGTGACATTAATTGTTCTGGGAGTAAACCTGGCAATTACCAATCATCTGTTTGTCAGGATTGAGATAATTGACAATTATTTGAAGGGAACAGCAGCAGTTATGATGAATTTGATTCGTAAATTTATCATGATATATGTAAATATTGTGTTTGTTTACAGCAGTTTTAAACTGATTCTAATTGGGGCTTACCAGACCAGCCCGGCTATGAGGATTCCCATGAGCCTTCTTTACGGTATTGTATTCATTGGCTTTGCCATGAATGTATTTGCCAGTCTGATTGACCTGTATGAGACATATGTAAGAGTCCCCGAAGAGGAGGTAAAATAATGGATACGGCAGTTATTGCATTAATCGTTGCATTGATTGTCACCATGGCCTGCGGCCTGGAAATCACATGGTCCCTGGGACTGGCCTGTATTGTGGCGGTACTATTGGACCCCAACCTTACATTTGTTGTAATATCACAGCGAATCTTTGCAAATTCAAACAGTTTTTCCATGCTGGCAATTCCGGCATTCATCCTGGCGGGAGATATTATGTCCAAGGGAGGGCTTTCCAAGCGGCTGGTGGCATTTGCGGACTCGCTTGTAGGATGGATTTCCGGTGGGATTTCGCTGGTTTCCATCGTTGCCTGTACATTTTTTGCGGCCATTTCAGGTTCTTCCGTTGCAACAACGGCGGCCATCGGCGGTCTGATGTACCCGGAGATGTCTAAGAGAGGGTATCCGGAGGATTATTCAGCGGCGGTACAGGCCATTGGCGGTACGCTGGGAATCGTGATTCCGCCCAGTATTGTGCTGGTAATCTACGGCAACATTACGGGAACGCCGGTAGGGGATTTGCTGATGGCGGGAGTGATTCCGGGGGTGATATGCTGCATCTTTCTGTGCATCTATGCCTACTACAAAGCAAAAAAATATAAGTTTCCCAAAGCGGAAAAATTCTCATTTAAACGATTCCTCCATTCTTTTAAGGGTGCAATCTGGGCTCTGGTCATGCCGGTTATCATCCTGGGCGGAATTTACGCCGGAATCTTCACCCCGACGGAATCGGCGGTCATTGCTGTGGTGTATGGAACCCTTGTATGTTTGTTCATATATCGGGAAGTAACCTTTAAAAGCATATGGGAAATCATCCAGTCCACGGCGGTGGGAACGGCTAACCTGATGATACTGGTGGTGACAGCCCAGATGTTTGGCTGGCTGATAACCTATTATAAGATTCCGCAATTTGTAACCCGGTTTATGCTGTCCTATGTATCCGCAAAATATATGTTCTGGGGAATTATCATTCTGCTTTTGATCGTCTGCGGCATGTTTTTGGAAGTAGGTGCCACGAATCTGATTCTGGCCCCGATTCTGGCTCCGATTGCGGCTGCTTTTGGGATAGACCCGGTACATTTTGGTCTTGTATTTGTATTCCTTTTGGCGATGGGACAGGCAACGCCGCCTTTTGGAACATGCCTGTTCGTATCATGTGGAATCAGTAAGCGGTCGGTTGGTGCGGTTTCCAGGCAGATTGTTCCATTCATACTGGTAGAAATCATGTGCGGTGTTCTGTTTGCTATGGTTCCTGTATTGTCAACCCTATTGCCCAACCTGATATCAGGTTAAAAGACCTGACATTGATTCACAAAATAAATAAAATGTAGGAGGCTCATAATGAAAGAAGTAATGAAAGAAGTAGTAGTGGAAGAGCCACACAAGGCAGAAGTGAGGGAAGTACCGGTGCCGGAACTCTCCGGAGAGAACGAAGTATTGATTCAGATGAAATCCGCAGGTGTGTGCGGCAGTGATCACCATATCTATCACGGTCTGAATCCGTGTTCTACCTATCCGCGTATTCCGGGACATGAAAATGCCGGAGTGGTGGTTAAGGCGGGCAGTGCGGTTACCAATGTTAAGGTGGGCGACCATGTAATTGTAGACCTGATTTCCACCTGCGGAACCTGTTATCAGTGCCGTATTGGAAGAAAAAATGTGTGTGAACATGTGCGGGTCAGAGGTTCAGGCGCAGATGGCGGCTGGAGAGAATATTTTACGGCTCCCGCATCCGAAGTGTACAAAATTGATGATTCGGTGGATTGGAAAGATGCCGCCCTTGTGGAACCGTATGCTATCGGCGCCCATTGCACTGACCGCGCCAGGATTGTTCCGGAGGATGTGGTATTCATCCTTGGCGCAGGCACCATTGGTTCCATTATTCTTCAGACCTGTAAAGCGAAAGGATGCCAAATGGTCATTTGCTGCGATATTGATGATGTATCCTTGCAACGCGCGAAGGAATACGGCGCCGACCATGTAATCAATTCAAAGACGGAGGATGTAGTGAAACGGGTGGCGGAGATTACCCATAACCATGGTGTTACGGTGGCATTTGACTCAGCTTGTTTTCCGGGGTCCCTTACCATGTGTATGCAACCGGGAATCCTTTGCAATGCCGGACGTATGGTTCCTCTGGGTTTCTCTACCGCAAAGGAAGAGATTACACAGGCCATGATTAACCAGAGGGAACTTGATGTGATTGGTTCCAGGATGTCCTGCTTCCAATTCGAACCTACTATCCAGAGAATGGAGAACGGGGAATTTAATACAAAGGGGATTGCAACCATGTTTATCCCCTTCAGTGAAATAGACAAGGTATTCTATTATATGGATCATCCATGTACGGAATCAAAGAAAATGGTAATTTTGTTTGACTGACAGAGAAGCTGATTCATACAACTATATTCAATAAAAAAGGAGCGTATAAAAATGGCTTACGATTATAAAAAAATGTTCAATGTATCAGGAAAACATGCAATTGTGACAGGTGGCGCCCAGGGACTTTCTCGCGGAATGGCAGAAGGACTTCTGGAAAATGGCTGCAAGGTTGTGTTGGTTGACATCCAGAAGGAAAAGCTGGAAGCTGTGTGTGAAGAATACCGTGCCATGGGATATGAGGCATATGAAGTATGTGGAAATCTCTCAGACCGGGCGGATGTGGACCGGATATTTACAGAGGCCATGGAGATTCTGGATGGAAAGCTGGATGTGCTGATTCCGGCAGCTGGCGTTCAGAGAAGACACCTTCCGGAAGAATTTCCCATTGAAGAATGGGATCTGGTGCTGAACATTAACTTAAATGCAGTATTTCTGATGATTCAGAAGGCCCTCAAGGTTATGCTTAAGCAGGCTGCGGGCGGAAAGATTATTACCATTGGTTCTATGGTTACCTGGTTTGGAGGAACCACGGTGCCGGCTTATACGGCATCTAAGGGCGCGGTATCCCAGTTAACCAAGAGCTTGGCGGTAGATTGTGCGGGGCGCAATATCAATATCAACTGCATCTGCCCGGGATATATGGATACAGAAATGTGCGCGAACATGACCCAGGAGCGGAAGGACGAGTGCACCGTGCGTATACCTGCCGGCCGTTGGGGAACACCGGAAGATTTAAAAGGACCGGTGCTGTTTCTGGCATCATCCGCCTCTGATTATTTGAATGGCACTACCATTCCTGTAGATGGAGGATATTTGGTGAAATAAATTAAAAGCGGAACGGCATCTTATAGTGAGTGGATGCTGTTCTGGACAAAAACAGGGGTATGGGAGAAATGAAAGAAAAGATTGGCACTATAACGTGTTAGAAAGGAAAAGGAGCAGTCGGGAAATAGACAGCCCAAAGGATGAGGGTGTCCCAAAAGCCGTGAAATGACTTGGGGGATATCCTCCTTTGATTTCTTCAAAAAAGGAGAACTGGCGTGGAAGCATCAACTACCATCTTGTCGGACTTCTGGATGCAGTAGATGCCCTTTATACAAAGTATAATACGCTTCTGTATGAAAACGGATATGGTTCTAAACATGCTCTCGGGGATGCATAGATGTCCATCATTGAAGGGATGGAAAAGGTCAGACGTATGAACGATGTAAACCGGAAACGAAAGCTGACAAAATATAAGTCCGGCATACAGAAACTGTATGAATAACACGCTGCTCCCGGTTCTGGAAAAGCACGGGAAAGCCATTGATGAAGCGTTGGAAGAAGTGATAGCAGACAGCGGATACTGGAGTGAAAAAATCTCCTGTAAAACAAGCATATCCATCAGAGCCCGCTTTGCTGAAAAGCAAGGAACTCTGTGGGATATGCTTATTTTAGTTTAGGAGTCCTAAAAATCGGTATTAACCGACTGCCCCATTCTTTGATGGTTTCTGACAAAAACAGAAATATGGCCTTTAACTGCTCTCCGTCTAGTTGGACACCACCAAAGTCTTCAACCCATCCGTTGCGTTTGGCGCATTGAAGATATACAGAGTATAGGATGTGTTGGCGCTCATATTGGCGGAGGCGGTTGCCACTGAGGTGTTGGGGTAGGAGCCGGTTCTGGAGATATAGAGCTGATACCATCCCGGGTAGAAGCTGGTGTAAGGGGTCACCTCCCTGTAGCGTACATTGCTGAAAGCAGTGTAGGAGGTGTTCTGGTTGCCGATGGATACGTCGAAGGGCCCCAAATTCAGCGACAGGTTGCAGACCCGCAGACAGCTGGAGCCTGAAGGCGCGTTGCAGGAAATGTCAGATATTTCCATGATGTCCAGGCCGCTTGCCGTATTGATGATGGCAATGGTCATGGAGGCGGAGGAGCGCACCTGTACTGTCTTCTGAATGTACACATAGCCGTTGGCTCCTGACACGGTGACGGTCTGGGTGCCGGAGGCAGACTGGACGTAGCCTGTTATGTCCCCGTTCCCCAGGCTGCTTGCCACCATCCAGTTGCCCAGGTACACGTAAAACGGCTGGTACCCGGTGGAAGCATTGAGGATGCGTACCCTGCCGAAGCTGGTGGCGGTACAGTTGTAGCATGGGAAGGTGATGCCGGGTATCACGGTGACAGAGCCGCTGTTTCCGGGGAAAATAGGCCGGAAGATAGGAGGAAAGCCGGGACGGCTGCCGCTGTACACAGGGCCGCCTTCACCTGGATTGGGAAGGGGGATGACCGGGACATTGGCACCGTTATTCTGATTGCCGCCGCTGTACACAGGGCCGCCCTCGCCCGGATTGGGAAGGGGGATGACCGGGACATTGGCACCGTTATTCTGATTGTCGCCGCTGTCCACAGGACCGCCCTCGCCCGGATTGGGAAGGGGAGTCACGGGAACATCGGCCTCCCCCAGCTCTGCCGCGGTCAGGAGAGTGTCCGGATACTCACTCATTCTGTCTGTATGATAGGACTGATTGTTCATAGAGACCTCGCAAAAGATTGATTCACTATAGTCTATTCATATGGAATAAGGAATGTGTATGTTTTTGAAAAAAAGGGGACTGCATTTTTGGCGGGCTGATGCATATAATAAAAAGAACCAGTGTATCAGGAGCGTGGGCGTATGTCATGGGAACCAAAGAAAACAGCCGTATCCGCACTGGGGCTGCCCCGGGACGTGATTCTGGGAGATGTGCTTATAAGCTTTGTGGGCAGGAGCCAGGTGAATGTGGAAAATTACAGGAGCATCCTGATTTACACGGATACCCTGATTAAGCTCCAGGCCAGGAACTGCAGGGTGGTGATTCACGGAGCCCGCTTAAAGATTGATTATTATACGGCGGAGGAGATGAAGATAACCGGCCAGATCGGTTCTTTGGAATTTGAAACGTAAATCAAAGGAGGGGCCTGTTTGATTGAATGGCTGTTACATAATTGGGAAGGATATGTAAGACTCCGTCTTCACGGCTATTCACCGGAACGTTTCCTGAATCTCTGCAATGCCAGGGGTCTGGAGGTATGGGGACTGATATGCAACCGAGACGGGGATTATGAGTTTTTTATGACTGTGGAAGGATACCGCCGGGTGAAGCCCCTGGTGCGCAAGGCGCAGGTAAGGCTGCACATTACCGGCCGTTACGGCCTCCCATTTTTTATTTACAGGCACAGGAAGCGCTGGTATTACGGTGCCGGAATCATGGCCTTTTTCATGGTGCTTTATGTCATGTCCCTGTTTATCTGGGATATCCAGTTTGAGGGCAATTACAGGTATACCTACGATACTCTGGTCCGTTTTCTGGACACACAGGACATTGATTACGGCATGCTAAAGGCCAGGATTAACTGCGAGGATCTGGAAGCCTCCATGCGCACAAGCTTTCCCGAGATCACCTGGGTATCTGCCCGTGTTTCCGGCACGAGACTGCTCATCCACATCAAGGAAAACGAGGTGCTGTCCACTATCCCTGAGAAGGACGAGACACCCTGCGACATTGTGGCGTCCCAGCCGGGAGTCATCACCTCCATGGTGGTGCGCCAGGGCGTTGCACAGGTTTGCGTGGGGGACGAGGTGGAGGAGGGACAGATACTGGTCAGCGGACGGGTGCCCATTATCGGCGACAACGAGGAGGAAATCAATGCCTACATGGTTCACGCGGACGCGGATATTGTGGCCAGGACTGTCAAGCAATATGAGAAAACATTTCCCCTGCTGCATCAGGAACGGGTCCACACAGGACGCAGGCGGAGAGGATGGTACATGAAAGCCGGGGCATGGTCCTTTACCTTTCTGACCCCGGTGAGGGGACAGGGGGAGTGGGATTATTCCATGGAGGAAAAACAGCTCAGGCTGTTTTCCAATTTCTATCTGCCTGTCTATATGGGCGCCATACAGGGCCGGGAAATGGCAGCCTATGAGAGAAATTACAGGGAGGATGAGCTAAAAGAGCTGTCTAAAGCCATAAATTACCAGTTTGTCAAAAATTTAGAGGAAAAGGGGGTACAAATTCTTGAAAATAATGATAGAATAGAAACAAGTGTTTCTGAATGCCGTCTGACAGGTGAACTCGTGACAGAGGAATCCATTGTTAAGACACAGCCGGCGGCGGAGCCTGATATGAATTCCGGCGGAGAGCCGGGAGAAAAACCAGAGGAGACAATAACTGCTGAATGAGTGTAATTGAGACAATGATTGACATTCCCGCAGAGCATGAGCGGAATGTCTGCGGACAATTTGACACCTACTTAAAGAAGATAGAGCGCACCCTGCATGTGACCATGATTGCCAGGGACGGCGAAATAAAAATCATCGGGCCTGAGAAAACCATAGGCCAGGCAAAAAGCGTGTTCAACAACCTGATTGAACTGTCCAAGCGGGGCAATACCGTCACGGAACAGAACGTGGACTATGCCCTGTCCCTGTCTTTCACGGAGAATGACGGGCAGATTTTGGAGATTGACAAGGACATCATATGCCGGACCATATCCGGCAAGCCGGTGAAGCCAAAGACGCTGGGGCAGAAGCATTATGTGGATGCTATCCGCAAGAAGATGATTGTGTTCGGCATCGGACCGGCCGGCACAGGAAAGACGTATCTTGCCATGGCCATGGCTATCCAGGCGTTTAAGAACGGCGAGGTGGGGCGCATTATCCTTACCAGGCCGGCCATTGAGGCCGGTGAAAAGCTGGGATTTTTGCCGGGCGATCTCCAGAGCAAGATTGACCCGTATCTTCGCCCTCTTTATGACGCCCTGTACCAGATTATGGGGGCGGAAAGCTATCTCCACAATTCGGAGAAGGGGCTGATTGAGGTGGCGCCCCTGGCCTACATGAGAGGAAGAACACTGGACAATGCTTATATCATCCTGGATGAGGCCCAGAACACCACCCCGGCCCAGATGAAGATGTTCCTTACCAGAATCGGTTTTGGTTCCAAGGTCATCATAACAGGAGACCAGACCCAGAAGGACCTTCCGGGAGGCGCGGTTTCCGGTCTGGACACGGCCCTTAAGGTGCTGAAACGAATTGACGACATTGGGTTCTGTTACCTGACCAGTTCCGATGTGGTGCGTCATCCGTTGGTGCAGAAAATTGTACAGGCCTATGAGACATATGAACAAAAGAATACCCCGCCTGCAGGACGGCGCAGGATACGGGAGCGGAATTAATCCGCCAAGGAGAAGTGAGCATGACCATTTCAATTGAATACGAAGCAGATAAAGTACTGGATTTGCCCTACCGGGAGATCATCGAGAACACCGTGCTGGCTGCCCTGGATTATGAGGGCTGTCCCTATGAGGCAGAGGTCAATGTTATTCTTACGGACAATGACGCCATACAGGAAATCAACCGGGAACACCGCCGGATTGACGCTCCTACGGACGTGCTGTCCTTTCCCATGGTGGATTATGAGTCGCCATCGGATTTTGACCATGTGGAGGAGGCTGTGGAGGATTACTTCAATCCTGAAACCGGAGAGCTGATGCTGGGGGATATTGTGATTTCTGTGGATAAGGTGGAGGAACAGGCTGAGAAGTACGGCCATTCCCGGACCAGGGAGCTGGCCTTCCTGACGGCCCATAGCATGCTCCATCTGTTTGGTTACGACCACATGGAGGACGGCGAACGGCTGGTGATGGAAGAAAAGCAGAAAGAGATACTGGAAACCAGGGGGTATACAAGATGAGAATCGGGTTCAGATGGATGGCAATGGGTTTAATGGCAGGACTGACGGCAGCCGCGCTTTTGACGGGCTGCGCGAAGGAAGCCAGCGTGGAAGCGACCACGGTTCAGGAGCCTCCTGCCGCTTCTGAGGCCGCTGAACCCGATATCATCATCTGGTCAGACCCTGAGACCACCGGGGCGGATACGGGAAATTCTCAGGACTATTATCTTCCGGAGGAACGGACTGAGGAGAACGGGATGATACGCAGCTATCTGACCGGACAGATGGTGGAGACCGCCAAGGGAAACCGCCGGCCGGCGGCCGTGATGATGAGCAATGACAAGGAGGCCAGGCCCCAGTACGGCATCAACCGGGCGGGGGTGGTCTATGAGGCGCCGGTGGAGGGAAGCATGAACCGGTACATGGCCCTGATAGAGGATTATGACGGCCTGGAGCGCATCGGATCGGTGCGCAGCTGCCGGACCTACTACACTTATTTTGCCAGGGAGTTTGACGCTGTCTATGTCCACTATGGCCAGAGCACCTTTGCCAAGCCTTATCTGAAAAATGTGGATAATATCAACGGTCTGGATGCCGTCGGCGATCTGGCCTTTTACCGCGTAAAGGACAAGAAATCACCCCATAACGCCTATACAAGCGGGGGCAGGATTACCGCCTCCATTGAGAAGCTGGGGTACACGCGGTCCTATGCGCCATCCTACAAGGGCCATTATCTCTTTGCCAGGGACGGCAGGGAGGCATCCTTAACGGAGCGTCCGGGAGTCATGGACGCGGGCACGGTTAAGACCGGCTACATCATGAACCAGGCATACTTTGTGTACGACCCTTCGGACGGGCTTTACCACCGTTACCAATACGGCAAAATCCATCAGGGGGATGAAGGGCCCATTGCGGTGAAAAACGTGATTTTCCAGTACTGCCAGACCGGCCGTTACGCTACCACGGATTATCTGGATATCAACGTACATACTACGGAATGCGGGTATTTTATGACAGACGGCAAAGCGATTCCTATTAACTGGGAGAAGGACGGCGAGTTCGGTCCCACCCGTTACTATGATACTAACCACGATGAAGTTGTGCTGAATCAGGGAAAGACCTGGGTCTGCATCATTCCCACCAGGGACTTTGCCAAGTCGGAAATTATCGGAAATGAGGATACACAGTAATAGACATGAATCCAAGGACAAGCAGGAAAAAAAACAGGAAACAGAAAGCAGCTGATTTTGTCATACAGGGGAGCATCCTGGCCATGGCCGGTATCGTGGTGCGCATCATTGGCATGCTCTACCGCATGCCCCTTAACGACATTATCGGAAAACAGGGAAACGGATATTATACGTCGGCCTTCAATGTGTATAATATCCTCCTTATATTATCCTCCTACAGCATGCCGGTGGCAGTGTCGAAGATGATATCTGCCCGGCTGGCAAGGGGGGAGCACAGAAATTGCAGCCGCATTTTAAAAGCGGCTCTTATTTATGCTACGGCAGTGGGAGGCATAGCGGCAGTGGTTTTGTGGTTTGGCGCGGATTTGTTCGCGGAACTCATCAAGACGCCTTTCAGCCGATACGCGTTAAAGACCCTGGCGCCCACCATCTGGATTATGGCTTATCTGGGCGTGCTCAGAGGATATTTCCAGGGAACGGGCACCATGGTGCCCACGGCAGTATCCCAGATTTTAGAACAGATTGTCAACGCGGTGGTCAGCGTGGTCGCAGCCGGAGTTCTCTTTGGCGTGGGCACGTCCATTAACGCTGCCCAGGGGGCAAGGGATTATTCCTATGCGCTGGGTGCCGCGGGCGGCACCATAGGCACCGGGGCAGGCGCGCTCACGGCCTTTCTGTTTTTCATATGCCTTACCGCGTCCAAAGGGCGGGAGAGAAGGCAGCTGGTCCGTGAGGATGTGTCGGGGAGAACGGAGAGCTACCGCAGAATATTTTATGTACTCACCATCACTGTGCTTCCCATTGTCATCAGCAGCGGCATCTACAACTGCTCCAATGTGGTGGACAATTACCTGTTCGGCCAGGGCATGGATAAGCTGGGCTATCTGGAGGATTCTATCGCCACCTACTGGGGCGTGCTGGGGCAGTATCAGTTGCTCTTTAACATACCGGTGGCTGTTTCCAATGCCCTTTCATCCTCTCTGATACCATCCCTAACAAGGGCTGTTGCAAACAGGAACAGGAGGGAGAAGCTGGAGCGGATTGCCACCTCCATCCGTTTTTCCCTGCTGATTGCCATTCCGGCCGCAGTGGGAATCACGGTGCTGGCTAAGCCAGTCTGCAACCTGCTGTTTATCAGCGAGGACAATACCATGCTGATACGGCTCTCCATGGCGGGTTCCCTGGCCGTGGTGTTCTATTCCCTGTCAACTGTTACAAACGCCATCCTTCAGGGCCTGAACCACATGGACGTGCCCATACGCCACGCGGTCATTGCCCTGGTCATCCATGTGGCGGCGCTGGAGGTGTTCCTTATGATATTTAAGATGGAAATTTACAGCGTGGTGTTTGCCAATATCATATTTGCCCTTGTGATGTGCCTGTTAAACGGACATGCCATTGCCAGGTTTGCCAGATACAGGCAGGAATATAAGAGAACTCTCATCCTGCCCACAATATGCGCCGGATTCATGGGAGCGGCTGCTTATGGGGTATACAGAGGCATTTACGCCCTGCTTCCCCACCGGCTGATGAGAGGCAGGATAGGTATGGCTATTGTGGTGTTCCCTTCCGTGGCAGTGGCCATTCTGGTCTATGCCGTGCTTCTTGTAAGGTTCAGGGCAGTGGAAGAGGAGGAGCTTAAGGGCATGCCGGGAGGAAGAAGACTGGTCCGTCTTTTGAACCGTTTCAGGCTCCTGGGATAAGAGACATATAAGTTTATCTGTTTGTTGTGATAGATTGGGAAAAATTTGAGAATGCATGATTAAAACTGAATAAGAAAGCAGATACTAACCATAAAGCGGCGTCCGGCGCCATGCTGACCGGCATGGCGGGGCCGGGGCCAGCGAGGAGGTTAGTGCATGAAGAAGTTATTATACTGCTTTGCCCTGTTTGCAGTCACATCCATTGTGTGTCTGATTGTTGCATATGGAATTACCCGGTATAGCGTCAGGCAGGAACAGGCAGTTCCCAATACGGTTATTGAGACGGAGACAGTCAACGATGTGGATGACAGGGCCGCCATGAACCAGGAGCAGGTAAAGCCAATACTGGAAAGCGTTTCTCCGGCAGAAGAATACTATCTTGTGTCGGAGTCCGGCTTTCTCCTGGTATTTTGCAGCGACCGCAGCACCATCTGCCTCTATACCCATATTCCTGTCACGGATTTTCCGGAAAAGGAGAGGGAGAGGCTGATGGAGGGCATATGGTTTCCGTCCATGATGGATGTATACCATTATTTAGAATCGTATACAAGCTGATGAAATCCGGCTATGCGGCATTCGCCAGCCTGGGCCGCAGCCAAAGGGACCTAACAGGGAGACGAATTCCCCGTCCCTGACTTCAAAACTGATGTCTGACAAAACAACGGTCCGTTCCCTGGCGCCACGTTTACGTTTCATAAGGATACGCAGATTCATTCATCCTGCTGTGTGTGGAAATGATGTCCGCTTGGAAATGAAAGGCGGGGAGTGTGTGAAACATTGGCCAAAGGGCTTATACGCGCTCTCCTTCTGCCTGGAAGAGATTTCTAACTGGGCGGGCCCGTGCTGAAACGCCATGAATTTCTTCTGTACGGAGAACGAGTTTGACCAATATGCACGGGATATGGGGCTTGATATGGAAAGGGTAATCAAAGCAGATATCAGCCTTGCGGTAAAGGAAGCAAGGGAAACGTTTCTTGTATAGAAAAGGGGTGTTATGGGGATGGAAAAAAGAGGTGTATGCGGGATGTGCCACAATAAATGTGATATTGTGGCAACCCTGGAGCACGGAAGGCTTGTAAGGGTGGAGGCTGATTCAAAATCCCCCAGGGGAAGGGTCTGTCCCAGGGGAAAAAAATCGCCGGAGATTGTGTACAGCGAAAAGAGGATACTGCACCCTCTGATCCGGTGCGGTGAAAAGGGGGAAGGAAGATTCCGCCGCGCCACATGGGATGAGGCCCTTACATTTGCTTCCCGTGGGTTTTTAGACATAATCAGGAAGCACGGTCCTCAGGCGCTTGCCAGCTATTATGGGGGGAGCGGTCTGGAGGACAGCATGAGGGAAAACGCGGGCCTGTTTCGTGTGTTCGGCTCACCCAACGATATGGGGCCGGGTTCCATCTGCAATACGTCCTCCTGCGTGTTTACGCCCATGACCACCTATGGCGTGACGGAGGCCATGCTGGTAAAAGATATAGGACACAGTGAAATTATTTTCTGCTGGGGAAAAAATCCAAAGACGGATTCCGGCCCGCTGTCCGCCTACAAGGCAATCCTGGAGGCGAAAAAGCGGGGCGCGAAGCTGGTTGTCATAGATCCGTGCAGGGCGGGAATGGGAGAAATGGCGGATATGTGGGTGCCAATCATACCAGGATCCGACGGAGCCCTTGCGATGGCCATGACAAAGCTGATACTGGAGAGACATCTGTACGACGAAGGGTTTGTGAAGAATTATACCAGGGGATTTGAGGCATATGAATCGTATCTTAAAACCCTGTCGGCAGACCAGCTTTCAAGGTACTGCGGTATACCGGTTCAGATGATAGAAGAGCTTACCCGCCTGTTCGTTTCAACGGAAAAGATATCTCTTGTTTCCTACACAGGGCTGGAGTATCAGCTCAGCGGGGTGCAGAATAACCGTGCCATCCAGATTCTGTGGGCCATAACAGGCAAGGTGGATGTGGAAGGCGGCATTTATATAAGCGGCACTGAAATACCCACCAGGAAGCTTGCGTCCAAGCAGGAAATCATGCCTGTGGGAGCGGAGAAATATCCTGTATTTTACGGACTGACCGGATGGGGACAGTTTATGGAATTCCCCAACGCGGTGCTTCACGATGTACCTTATCCGGTAAGAGGACTTCTGATTCGGGCGGCCTCGCCTGCCATTTCCTATCCGGAACAGAAACTGTGGCGTCAGGTATATAAAAAGCTGGATTTCATGGTGGTCCTGGACCGGTTCATGACGGAGGACGCAAAGTATGCGGATGTGGTACTGCCTGCCACCACGCTGTGGGAAAATGATTCATTTTGTGAATATCCGGGCGGTATCCGGCTGAGAGAACAGATAATCGGGCCGGTAGGAGAAGCAAAGGCGGATTTGTTCATTTACCAGCAGCTGGCGGAATATATGGGTAAGCCGGATGCCTTCCCCAAAAACAAGGAAGAGCTCTATGAACAGGCCTTTAAGGGAAGGGAGTCTCTTTTGGAACGCCTGAAGGAGCACCCGGAGGGCATTGTATTTGAAAATAAGCGGACCTACAGGAAATATGAGACAGGCGGACTCAGGGCCGATGGCCGGAAGGGATTCCCCACCCCCTCAGGAAAGTTTGAGATATCGTCCACTGTGCTGGAGGATATGGGGTATACGGGATATCCTGTGTATAAGGATATAAGTGAGGAGCCGGGGTTAAAAGGCGGGTTTGAGTTTGTTATGACCTGCGGCAACAGGAGTCCTGTCAGGTACAGCTCCTTTGGACCCAATATAGAGGCGCTGGCAGCCCTTGACCCATATCCCACAGCAGATATTGACCCCGCGGATGCAGGGCGGCTGGAAATAGAAGAAGGGTGCGGGGTGGATGTGGAGACTGCCTTTGGAACAAAGCGGTTCCGGGCCAGAATCACACCCATGCATCCCGGAACCATACATGTGTTTTCGGGAGGCGGAAGCAGCTATCATTCAAAGGAGTGGAGGGAGGGCAACATCAACGATGTAAACAGCATGGAAATCAGGGATGATGTTTCCGGATTTCCTGCGTTTAAGGCCATTCCATGCAGAATCAAAAAGGCATAAGACAATGTTGAAAAGGGACTGGATTTCCGTATCGGGAATCCGGTCCCTTCTGCGAAAGCCAGGATTTTAGACAACTGTTTGGGCGGTCTGGTTCCGCAAATGGCGCCGTAAATAACAGGAAACAGTTGAAATGTGACAGAAAAACATATAAAATGGGGTGTAAACTTGAGCGCATTAAGAGCAGGATAAGGAGCTTTGGATCAATCATGAGAAAACGAATCGTCATCATAGGAGGCGGGGCCTCGGGACTGACTGCGGCCATTGGCGGGGCCAGGAACGGGGCTCATGTGACCATTGTGGAGCACATGGACCGGGTGGGAAAGAAAATCCTGTCCACGGGCAACGGCAGGTGCAACCTGACCAATCTGAGGATGGGGGAGGATTGTTACCGCTGCGGCCAGAAGGGGTTTCCCATGGAAGTTATCCGGGGCTTTGGGGTGGATGAGACCCTGGCCTTTTTTAAAGGTCTTGGAATAGAGCCAAAGGACAGAAACGGATATATCTATCCCAATTCGGACCAGGCGTCAGCCGTGCTGGACGTGCTCCGCAGTGAGGTGGAGCGTTTGGGCGTGGTGGTGTTGCTTTCGTGCCGTGTGGAGAAAATAGAGCCGGCGGTCGGCGGAGGCGGCGTCCGCTATAAAGTGTACACGGACCAGGGCATACTGGATGCGGAAGCGGTTATTCTGGCAGCCGGTTCCAAGGCCGCCCCGTCCACCGGTTCGGACGGAAGCGGATATGAGCTGGCAAGAAGGCTGGGACACCGGATAATCAAACCGCTTCCCGCCCTGGTTCAGCTGCGGTGCCATGGAAGCATGTACCGGCAGATGGCGGGTATCCGTACGGAGGCCGGGGTAAAGCTCATGGCGGCCGGTGAACTGCTGGGCCGGGACAGGGGAGAGCTGCAGCTGACAGACTACGGCCTGTCGGGTATCCCGGTATTCCAGGTCAGCCGGTTTGCTGCCAGGGCCCTGGACCAGGGGAAGAGGGTCACCGCTCTGGTGGATTTCATGCCGTCCTGGGATGACAGCGAGGCATTTGGCCTGCTTAAAAAGCGTGCGTCCCTTCTGGGCCATAAGACGGCGGAGGAGCTGTTTACAGGTCTGCTGAACAAGAAGCTGGCCCTGGTGCTCATTAAGCTGGCAGGCATCAAACCGTCCCAGAAAGCGGGAGATTTGTCACCCAAGCAGCTGAAGCTGCTTCTGGGACAGATGAAGTCCTACGAAGCCATTGTCATGTCAGTGAATCCATTTGCCAATGCCCAGGTGTGCTGCGGCGGCGTGGATACCAGGGAAGTGGATGCCGCCACCATGGAATCCGGGATTCACGCCAACCTGTATCTGGCGGGAGAACTGCTGGATGTGGATGGAATCTGCGGCGGATACAACCTGCAGTTTGCCTGGTCCAGCGGTATGATAGCGGGGGTACATGCGGCGGGAGGATATTTTGCGGAGACACATGAGGCGGACAGAAACAGGGCGGAGGCACATGGAGCATATGGCCCTGCCCCAGGGGGAAAGAGGAACAGAAAATGATTCGTATCAATCAGTTAAAGATGCCGCTGGGACACGACAGGGCGGGACTTTTGGAGAAGGCTGCCAGGGTGCTGCGCGTTCCGTCCGGAGAGATAGAGAAGCTTACCATCGTCAAGCAGTCTGTGGACGCCAGAAAAAAGCCGGATATATGGTACAGCTATGTGGTGGACATAGGAATCAGGCAGGCCGGACTCCAGAAGGAGGAAAAGCTGGCGCGCAGGCTGAAGGACCGGAATGTGTCGGTCCGCAAGGAAACACCCTACCGGCTTCCTGAGCCGGGGACCAATCTTATGGCCAGCCGTCCCGTCATTATCGGCACTGGCCCGGCAGGGCTGTTCTGCGGCCTTATGCTGGCCAGAAAGGGATACATGCCCATACTCCTGGAACGCGGGGAGGACGTGGACGCAAGGACAGACCGGGTAGCCCGGTTCTGGGAAACAGGGCAGCTTAACCCGTCCTCCAATGTGCAGTTCGGGGAGGGCGGAGCAGGAACATTTTCCGACGGAAAGCTTAATACCCTTGTAAAGGATACGTCTGGAAGAAACCGGGAAGTGCTTCGCATACTGACAGAGTTCGGCGGGGACCCGTCTATCCTGTATGTGAATAAACCCCACATCGGAACCGATGTATTAAGCCGCATTGTCAAATCCATACGAACGGAGATTGAAAATCTGGGCGGAGAGGTCCGCTTCCTGAGCCAGGTCACGGATTTTGTGACGGACGGGGAACAGGGGGAATCCAGGCGTATAAAAGCCCTTGTTATCAACGGCAGCCAGGTTCTTGCTGCTGAGACGGTGGTCCTGGCCATCGGACACAGCGCCAGGGATACCTTTGAGACCCTGCTGGCCAGGGGGATCCCCATGGAGCCAAAGGCATTTGCGGTGGGACTGAGGGTACAGCATCCCCAGACGCTGATTAATGAGAGCCAGTACGGCATAAAGGAATGCGGGGAATTGGGGCCGGCCAGCTACAAGCTTACATGGAAGTCCTCTGACGAAAGAGGAGTCTATTCCTTCTGTATGTGTCCCGGAGGCTATGTGGTCAATGCGTCCTCTGAGCCGGGCCGCCTGGCGGTCAACGGCATGAGCTATCATGACAGGGCGGGGGAAAATGCCAACAGCGCCATTATTGTCACGGTCACGCCGGAAGATTTCGGCGGGATAGAGGCAGAGTCCGGGACGGAGGCAGAGTCCGGGACGGAGGCAGAGTCCGGGATAGAGGCAGAGTCCGGGACGGAGCGGGGCTGCGAAGCGCCGGGGGATGCCATGGCAGGAATCCGGTTTCAGAGGCGTCTAGAGGAGGCTGCCTTCTGCCTGGGAAAGGGAAGCATACCGGTGCAGCTCTACGGGGATTTTAAGGCAGGCCGGGTTTCAGACGGCTTTGGCGGTGTAAATCCCGCCTTCCGGGGCGGGTATGCCTTTGCCAATCTCAGGGAGCTGTTTCCGGAACCATTGTCCCGGGCTTTCATGGAAGGAATGGAAGGATTTGGAACCATGATTCGCGGCTTTGACCGGCCGGATGCCATCCTGGCCGGCATTGAGAGCCGCACCTCATCCCCTGTCCGTATTCCCCGGGACCAGAGAATGGAAAGCCCTGTGAAGGGAATCTTTCCCTGTGGTGAGGGCGCGGGCTATGCAGGCGGAATCACCTCGGCGGCCATGGACGGAATCAAGACAGCAGAGGAAATTATCCGCAGGTACAGCCCCTTAAGCCCTTCTTAGGGTATGTCCGGGGGAGGAACATTTACAACATAGAAATTGACGTGACCTGTAAATTGGTGTAAGATAAACAGGAATCGTTTGATGAGATAAAGGAGTATATCATGGAAACCCAGGAACGTCAGAATCTTGCGGATAAGCAGAGGATTGTGATTAAAATTGGTTCGTCTTCCCTTACCCATGTGGAGACAGGGGAAGTGAACCTGATGAAGATAGAAAAGCTGGTGCGGGTTATCAGTGACCTGCGGGGACAGGGAAAGGACGTGGTTCTGGTGTCCTCCGGGGCCATTGCGGCAGGGCGGCAGGCCCTGGGCCATCACAGGAAGCCGGACACCCTTGCTGAGAAGCAGGCCTTTGCGGCTGTGGGCCAGGCCAGGCTCATGATGGTTTACCAGAAGCTGTTTGCGGAATACAACCAGACAGCTGCCCAGGTCCTTCTCACAAAGGACACCATGGTCAATGATTCTTCCAGGTACAATGCCCAGAATACCTTTGACGAGCTGCTAAACCTGGGAACCATACCCATTGTCAATGAAAACGATACGGTATCCACCTCAGAGATTCCGTATGTGGACAGCTTCGGTGATAATGACCGGCTGTCAGCCATTGTGGCGGCCCTGATCGGGGCAGATCTGCTCATTCTGCTGTCTGACATAGACGGCCTTTATACGGATGACCCCAGGGAGAACCCGGAGGCCGGATTTATCAGCCTGGTGCCTGAAATTACGCCTGAATTCCTGCGTATGGGCAAGAATACGTCGGGCAGTGACGTGGGTACCGGCGGAATGTCAGCCAAGCTGGCCGCGGCCCGGATTGCCACGGACAGCGGAGCCGATATGGTCATAGCCAACGGAGACCAGGTGGATGTCATACTGGACATCATGTCAGGCAAGGAAAAGGGAACCCTGTTCCTGGCCCATACCAATCTGGATTTTGACCTGATGCATTATCTGAATAATGAATACTAGGGAAGGCGCCCGGCCGGGCGCCAGGTCCTGAAAGAGGTGAATGTATGGACGCGTCAAGGATTGACCGCATCAACGAACTGTATCACAAGTCCCAGGCAGTGGGACTGACAGAGGAGGAGAAGGAGGAACAGGCCCGGCTGCGCCAGGAGTACGTTGCAGCGATTCGGGGAAGCCTCCGCAATAACCTGAACAATATATCCATCAAGGAGCCGGACGGCTCCATCACGGATTTGGGAAAGAAATATGGCGGAATCAGGGAAGTCTGATGCATTGTGAAGGGGAGATTATGATGACATTGAATGAAATAGGCAGCCGTGCCAAAGAAGTATCGCGAGTACTGGGTACCCTGGGATCCAGAGAGAAGAATATGGGACTGGAGGAAGCGGCCAGGGCTTTGCTGGAAGGTGAGGAGGAAATCCTGGAGGCCAATTCCAGGGATTATGAGAAGGCCAGATCCGACGGCATGAGCCAGGGACTGCTGGACCGTCTTAAGCTGACGCCGGCCAGGGTTCAGGCCATGGCGGACGGCCTGCTGCAGGTGGCTGCCCTGGAGGACCCCGTGGGGGAGGTGCTGTCCATGAAGCTTCGCCCCAACGGCCTTCAGATTGGGCGGAAGCGTGTGCCTCTGGGGGTTATCGGCATGATTTATGAGGCCCGCCCCAATGTGACGGCAGACGCCTTCGGCCTTTGCTTCAAATCAGGCAATGCGGTTATCTTAAAGGGCGGAAGCGACGCCCTTCACTCCAACATGGCCATCACCCGGTGCCTGCGCGCAGGACTCTCAAGCGCCGGCCTGCCCGAGGACTCGGTCCAGCTGATTGAGGATACCAGCAGGGATACCACCAGGGAGCTGATGCGCCTGAACAGGTATATTGACGTGCTCATCCCCAGGGGAGGGGCAGGACTCATAAAGACCGTGGTGGAGAACAGCACCATCCCCGTCATAGAGACGGGCACCGGCAACTGCCATGTGTATGTGGATGCTTCCGCGGATCAAAATATGGCCCTGGATATTATCTTCAATGCCAAGACCCAGAGAATCGGCGTGTGCAATGCATGCGAGTCCCTTCTGGTGCACAGGAGCATTGCGGAGGAATTCCTGCCCCTTCTCAGGAAGAAGCTGGAGGAGAAGCAGGTGGAGATTCGGGGAGACGAGGACGCCTGTGCCATTGAGCCGTCCTTTGTCCGGGCCACGGAGGAGGACTGGGGCAGGGAGTACCTGGATTATATCCTGTCCTTAAAGCTGGTGGACTCGGTGGATGAGGCCATCCGCCATATCAACACCTACAATACAGGCCACTCGGAAACCATTGTGACCTCTGATTATTTTAACGCCCAAAGGTTTTTAAACGAGGTGGACGCCGCGGCCGTCTACGTCAACGCTTCCACCCGCTTTACGGATGGTGAGGAATTCGGTTTCGGAGCGGAAATCGGCATCAGCACCCAGAAGCTTCACGCCAGAGGCCCCATGGGCCTTAAGGAACTGACCACCACCAAGTATATTATTTACGGAGATGGGCAGATCCGCTGATGACAGCTACAGACGGGCCGGGACATTTTAAATTTGTTCCCGGCTTCGTCAGACAGAATGCAGGAAAAGAGGAAATATATATGCTTGAAGAGGAAAGCAGCAGGAAAAGGAGCAGGAAACAGCAGGAGGAAGAACCCTTCAGCTGGAAAAAGGAGATTATCAGCTGGATACAGATTATCGTGGCAGCGGTTATCATCGCCCTGGTCCTTAACAACTTTATCATAGCCAACAGCCGTGTGCCAACCGGCTCCATGGAGAACACCATCATGTCCAAGAGCCGCGTCATCGGTTCCAGACTGGCCTATCTGACCAGCGACCCTGAGAGGGGAGACGTGGTGATTTTCCATTTCCCGGACGATCCCACGGGAAAAATCTACTACGTGAAGCGTGTCATAGGGCTTCCCGGCGAGACTGTGAATGTGGTGGACGGGAAAGTCTATATCAATGATTCAGACACGCCCCTTGACGAGCCTTACCTTCCGGAACCAATGGAAGGATCCTACGGTCCCTATACCGTGCCGGAGGGATGTTACTTCATGATGGGTGACAACAGGAACAATTCCCTGGATGCCCGGTTCTGGAAGAACCGGTTCGTGGAGAAGGACAAGATTATAGCCAAGGTGCTGTTTACGTATTTTCCAAAGATAGAAAAAGTGGAGTAAGAGACAGGATGAAGATAATCATATCGCCTGCCAAGAAAATGAATATCAGGGAAGACGAGCTGGAATGGGCGGATCTTCCCTGTTTCCTTTCCAGGGCAGAAGAACTGAAGAAATACATACAGGGCCTGGATTTAGAACAGGCCAGAAAGCTGTGGCAGTGCAATGAAACCATAGCCCGGCTTAATTACAGGCGCTTTCAGGACATGGACCTTGAAAGGCGCCTGACACCGGCCCTCTTATCCTACGAGGGAATCCAGTATCAGTACATGGCGCCGGGGGTGTTTGAGCAGGGACAGTGGGATTATGTGCAGGAGCACCTGCGCATCCTGTCCGGGTTTTACGGTATCCTTAAGCCGCTGGACGGCATTGTGCCGTACCGCCTGGAGATGCAGGCGAAGGTGGAGCTTCCGTCAGGTATCAAAAGCCTTTATGACTACTGGGGAAGCGCCATCTGCCGGGAACTGGCCGCAGATGAGACATTGATTGTGAATCTGGCCTCAAAAGAATACAGCAGGGCGGTGGAGCCGTATCTGGAAGCCCATATTGACTATGTGACCTGTGTGTTCGGCACCCCTTCAGAGGACGGAAAGGGCGGTTTTAAGGTAAAGGTGAAAGCCACCGAGGCCAAGATGGCCAGAGGGGAGATGGTCCGGTTCATGGCGGAGCGGGGCGTCCGGGACGCGGAGGGTCTTAAGGAGTTTGACCGTCTGGGATATGGCTACTGCCAGGAGAAATCCGGGGATAAGGAATACGTGTTTATCAAATTCAGAGAGCAGTAAAGCAGGGACCTGTATGCCGGCGCGGCGTACAGGTCCCTTTTCACGGTCAGGCTTTCAGGCTAATATCATAGCCAAATCCTTTTCAGGCGTGGAGATGGGGTGGATTTCAAACTGTTCCACCAGATATCCCAGTATGGCCGGAGAGAGGAAGGCGGGAAGGGTGGGGCCAAGGTAGATATTCTTAATGCCCAGGTGCAGCAGGCTTAAAAGGATACAGACCGCCTTCTGCTCATACCAGGACAGAACCAGGGTGAGGGGAAGGTCATTGACTGAGCAGCCGAATGCTTCGGCCAGGGCTATGGCCACCTGGATGGCGCCAAACGCATCGTTGCACTGGCCCATGTCCAGAAGGCGGGGAATGCCGGCCAGGGATCCAAGTTCCAGGTCGTTAAACCGGTATTTGCCGCAGGCCAGGGTCAGAATGAGGGTGTCCTCAGGCGTCTGCTTCACAAAGTCCGTGTAGTAATTCCTGCCGGGACGGGCTCCGTCGCAGCCTCCTACCAGAAAGATATGGCGCAGCTCCTTTGTTCTGACTGCCTCCGCCACCGTGCCCGCGGCAGCCAGGACAGCTTCCCGCCCAAAGCCGGTGGTGACCATTGTTCCGCCGTTGATTCCGGGGAGGGTCACCTCCTCCCGAAAGCCGCCAAGCTCCAGGGCCCTTTGGATGACAGGAGAGAAGTCTTTGCGGCCGTCAATATGGACCATGCCGGGATAGGACACCAGGGCGGTGGTAAATACCCGGTCAGAGTAAGAGGATTTGGGCGGCATCAGGCAGTTGGTGGTAAAGAGCACTGGGGCGGGAAGGTCCGCGAATTCCTTCTGCTGGTTCTGCCACGCGGTTCCGAAATTGCCCTTCAGATGGCTGTATTTCCTGAGCTCCGGGTAAGCGTGGGCGGGAAGCATTTCCCCGTGGGTGTATACGTTGATTCCCTTTCCCCGGGTCTGTTCCAGCAGAAGCTTCAGGTCGTGCAGGTCATGGCCTGAAATAACGATGAAGGGACCGGGTTCCACGGTAAGACTTACCTGTGCCGGGGAGGGGATGCCGAAGGCCTGGCGGTTGGCCCTGTCCAACATCGCCATGCAGTCCAGGTTCACGGCGCCCAGTTCCATGACAATGGGAAGCAGGTCCTGAACCGTATAGCCGTCATAGCCAACGGCAAACAGCCCCTTATAGAAATAATCCATGACTCCCCTGTCCTCATGGCCCAGCACCATGGCGTGGTACGCATAGGCTGCCATTCCTCTCATGCCGAACAGTATCAGGGATTTGAGGGAGCGTATATCCTCGTCCTCCGACCAGAGCCTGTTCATGTCAAAATCCTCTGTTCTGCCGCAGTCTGCCGTGCAGGAACCGCACATGGGGGACAGGGAATCCTTTAAGCGCCCGGCTTCCTCGAGAAGCTCATTCAGGGCGTTGTCGTCAAAGCTTACATTGGTAAGGGTGGCAAACAGTCCCTTTACGATAATGCGGTCCGCTTCCGGGGAGCGGTCCTTTCCTTCCGACGCCCTGGCAAGGCCGATAAGGGCGCCTGTGAGTCTGTCCTGAATCCCGGCAGTGACGGCTGTCTTGCCGCATACACCTGCTTTTCCCACACATCCGCTGCATCCCGCGGTCTGTTCACATTGAAAACAAAACATATTGTGTTCCATGATGTATCCTCCTTTAAATACTTTAAATATATAAGTAGGCGGGCGGTATGTTCCGCCTGCCCTTGACGGTATGAGGAAAGTATAATATAATTCTGACAACAAGTAAGTTGTTGGAACAACATTAAAGGAGAAAAATATGGATATTCATTTGCTGGCAGGAACAAGGCTGTTTCACGGAATCAGGGAGCATGAGATAGAGGCCATGCTTACATGCCTTTCGGCGGAAGAGAGGACCTATGGAAAGGAGGCCTATATATACAGGGCCGGGGATGTGACAGGCCGTCTGGGGGTGGTGATGGAGGGGGCTGTGAACATCATTAAGGACGATGTGTGGGGAAACAGGAAAATCATTGAAAATATAGGCAGGGGACAGATATTCGGGGAGACGTATGCATGTCTTAAGGGAGAACCCCTGATGGTGGATGTGCAGGCATCGGAACGCTCCAGAATCCTGTTTATGGACGTAAACCGTATCTTGACCACCTGTTCATCCAGCTGTGATTTCCACAACCGTCTGATACGGAGCCTGATGTATGTGCTGGCCGGGAAAAACCTGATGCTTACGAAAAAAATGGATATCATCACCCCCAAGTCCCTGCGGGAAAGGGTCATGGTGTACCTGTCTCAGGAATCCGTAAAGCAGGGCAGCCGTACCATCACAGTGCCCTTTAACCGCCAGCAGATGGCGGACTATCTGTCCGTGGACAGGAGCGCGCTGTCGGCAGAGCTGTCCAGGATGCAGAGGGACGGGGTGATTTCATATGAGAAGAACCGTTTCACAATTCAATCGCTCTCCACGCAATAAAAATCACACCAGCCGCAGCGTGTTCCCGGGATATTCATGTGTGAGACCGGACACCTGCGATACGGGCAGAACCGCACTCCTCCCGGAACTGATGTGATGGGATTATTGTAGCATTGCGGGGGGAAGAAAGCAAGATGTATCCGCTGCCTGCGCGCAGTAACCAGCAATTCCCACTTGAATAAGAACATATGTTCTGATATATTGAAGCCAGGAGGTGAAAGCAGTGGCGGCTTTAAATATACCCATACAGATGTTTGGCGCCTGCAGTACCCTGGGAGATATGACGCCCCTCTGGTTCCGGTATGAGAATAAGGATCACGGAATCATCACGGTGAAGATTGAGAGCATTGTCTCTTCCAGGGAAGAGAAGTTCTGCGGCATGGAGCATATCAGCTTTGTGTGCTGGGCCGTGGCAGAGGGACAACGGCGCCTGATTGAGCTGAGATACCGCATATCCACCCATAAGTGGTCATTTTTCAGGACACTGTCATGAGAAGCCAGGAAGATCAGGTATGGTACCATGTGGATGTGAACAGCGCCTATTTAAGCTGGACAGCCGCATACAGGGTTTGTATCCTGGGGGAGGATCTGGATCTGCGGGATATTCCCTCTGTCATCGGGGGAAGCGAGGCGGAACGGCATGGCATTGTGCTGGCTAAGTCCGGCTCTGCAAAGAGGTATGGAATCAGGACCGGGGAGACATTGGCGGAGGCCAGATGCAAATGTCCGGGACTTGTAATCGTACCCCCGGATTACAGCCTGTATGTGGGCTGTTCAAAAGCCCTTGTGGAGCTGCTTAAGAAGTATTTTCCCCACGTCCACCAGTACAGTATTGACGAGGCATTCTGCCGGGTGGAGGGAACAAAGGGATTGTGGGGAACACACACAGCCTTTGCGCACCAGCTGAAGGAAGAAATACGCCGGGAGCTGGGCTTTACCGTGAACATCGGTGTGTCGGACTGCAAGCTTCTGGCCAAGATGGCTTCTGAGTTCCAAAAGCCGGACCAGGTCCACACACTGTTTACCCGGGAGATAGAGAGGAAGATGTGGCCTCTGCCTGTAAGCGATCTGTTCTGGGTGGGGCCCGCCACGGTGAGAAAGCTGGGAGCGCTGGGAATAAGGACCATAGGGGAGCTGGCTGTCATGGATTTGGAGCTGCTAAAGAGGCATCTTAAAAAGCAGGGGGAGTTTATCTGGAATTATGCCAACGGAAGGGATGTGTCCCCATTTTTAAGGGAACTTCCAAGGAATAAGGGGTACGGCAATTCTATGACCACGCCGTTTGATGTGACGGATCGGGAGACGGCCTGGCAGGTCATATTGTCCCTTACGGAGACTGTGTGCGCCAGGCTCCGGGCCGATGGGATGGAAGCTGCCTGCGTGGGCATTTCCATCACAGACAGGGAATTTCGCCATGGTTCCGTCCAGACCACCCTGATTTCCGCTACGGATACCACCCTGGAAATCTATGAGGCGGCCCGGAGCCTGTTTGACCGTCTGTGGAATTATTCGCCCATCCGCCGGATGGGGGTCTATACAAGCAAGGTCAGCCCAAAAGGCCATTATCAGTATCAGCTTTTTGACAGGGGTCTCCATGACAAATACTCCAGGCTGGACGCGGCTGTGGATGAGATAAGAAAACGGTACGGAGAGGACTGTGTGCAGAGGGCTGTTTTCGTGGAAAACCGGATTCCCCACATGTCGGGCGGCATTGACAAGGTGAAACGGACCGGAGTCACGAAGGCCGTGTAGAGGACCGGGTTTTCCGGTAGGCTCTCGGGGAGCAGCCCTTTATCTTATGGAATACCTTGGAGAAGTAATTGGGGTCGGTGAAGCCGGCCCTCAGGGCTGTCTCGGTCATGGTCAGCTTTCCCTCCAGCACATCGGGGATACTCTTTTCAATGCGGTATTTTAACAGGTATTCAAACAGGGATTCCTTCATATAACCCTTAAAGACCCGGCAGCACTCGCTTTTGCAGATATGGATGTGGCGGGAAATGTCATCCAGGGTGATATCGGACTGATAGTTTTCATGGATGAAGGAGAGCATCTGCCGAATCCGTTCCTGATTCTTCCGGACTGCTGCATGTGCCGGTTCCGGGTCAGGGCGGCAGTGTAGGTATAACAGCTTCCAGAAACGGCACAGGTCCATCTGGATGTCCATCTCATAGGTTTCGTAGCGCTGGCCGTCAATGCGTATGATATCCTCCAGAAGCCCGACTGCTTCCCTGTGCCATTCCTCCGACAGGTCGAAGCAGACTGCCGGCAGAGCGGTATGTTCCGTCAGAGGGTCCGTATACCGGCTGGCAATCCTGCTTCCCTGGTAGCCGTACAGCAGCCGGGGGTGGAAGGTGATGGAGATGTACTTGCAGTCATGGCCGTCTGCCATGTGTCCGGTGTGCATGGTATTGGAGTTGCCGAAAAGCGCCTGCCCGGCCCTGGGATGGAATATCCGGTCATTGATTTGATATACCATAGTCCCCTCTGTGATGAGGGTGAGTTCGATTTCCGTATGCCAGTGCCACTGGAAGGAGCTGGTGTAAAACCTGGACAGGGCCTCGTCGCTGACAAGGACGGGAAATTCATAGGTTCCGTGTTCCTTTAGTTCTTCCTGGTGTTCGTTGGTCATGATTTGGATTTTAGAAGGCATGGCAGAGGGCTCCTTTTGCATGTTTTATGGCTGGGATATGTTTTCCGGTTTGGAAAAGCTGTTCCGTTAAAAGCTGTTCCATTAAAATCTATTCCATTTTATCTGTTCTGTTTGTTCTCAATATTGTCGGGTTATATCCTATGAATTATAACATTTCTTAATAAAAAACTCAATATATTCCCTTTTCTGCGCATGATTTTCAAGGATAAATCATGTTGTTTTTTTATAATAGAAATCAGAGGGAATCAAAAACAAAGAAAAGAGGAGATTGCTTTGGAGAGAAGACGCAGGCCAGCAAAGAGCCAATACCTGAACCGTGTGATAACCTATATGAGGGAGCATCTGCAGGAGAACCTGACGCTGACCCAGATTGCAAGGGAAGCAGGGCTGTCGGAGAGCTATCTCAACGCGGTTTTTAAGGAATGCATCAAGTGCGCGCCTATGGATTACTACATCAACATGAAGATGGAGCAGGCCTGTTATCTTCTCTGCAATACGGACCTGCATATATATCAGGTGGCCCAGCATTTGGGATACGAGAACCAATATTATTTTTCAAGGGCCTTTAAGAAGGTATTGGGAGTGCCTCCCAAGAAGTATAAGGAAATGCCCGGGATACCGGCAGTTTCCATGCAGGTTTCCTGCTGAGGACCGTTGCTGAGGACAGGGCGGGAAAATGCTGCTGCATTTGAACGCAATACCTGCAGGGAGGGATGGCAGTGAAGAACCTGAAAATGAAAGCAGTCAGGGCCGGCATGGATTTATCCCAGGAAAAACTGGCTGAGCTGGTGGGGGTGACCTGCCAGACCATTGGGATGATAGAGGCGGGGAAGTACAACCCGACGCTGAATCTCTGCGTGGCAATCCGCAAAGCGCTTCACAAGACACTGGATGAGCTGTTCTGGGAAGAACAGCAGGAAATATGAAAATCAGAGAGAACGGAAGGGGAATACGGATATGATGGATGAGAGAACAACACAGGTATTTTGCTTGATTTTTTAGGCATTGCAGGAAAATCTATAAAACTGAAAATTCCATCGAAAAAAACAATTGGAATGAGCTAGGCAAACCTTGTAGAATGAGAAGGAAAAAATGTCGGAAAATGGGGTATCGGGGAATGCTATGCTGGAAGCAAGGGGATTGTCAAAATGGTTTGACGGAAACTGTGTTTTAAAGAATGTAAGCCTGACAATCAGGGACGGGGAAGTCTATGGAATCATCGGCGCCAATGGTTCGGGAAAGAGCACCTTCATGAACATCCTCAATGGAAATGATGCCATTATAAAAACCGGAGGTTATGAGGGAGAAATTCTGATTGACGGCAGAAGGGTGCGGATTGAAAGCCACCGCCAGTCAGTATCCGAAGGAATTGCAATGGTACACCAGGAGCTTGCCCTGTTTGCCGGAATGAGCGCGGCTGAAAATATAAAAATAAACAGGGAACATGTAAAGATAAAGGGGCCCATACTGCCGGAGCTGGGGTATGTGGACCATAAGAAGAATGAGGAGGATGCCAGAAAGACACTGATACGGATTGGGGCGGACCTGGACCCGGCCCGGCTTATAGACAGCCTGTCCCTTAACCAGAAACAGTTTGTGGAGCTGGCCAGGGAACTGGATAACCAGGATGTCAGGCTGCTGATGCTGGATGAACCTACCAGTTCCCTTAATATTACGGAGACAAAGAGTCTGCTTACGTGCATCCGGGAGATTGCGGCTTCGGGAATCTCCGTACTGTTTATCTCCCACAGGCTGGAGGAGATCATGGAAGTGTGCGATACCGTGTCCGTCCTCAGGGATGGTGAGCTGATATCCACCTACAGCAAAGAAGAATTTGACTGTCACCGTTTTACCGATGACATGGTGGGGCAGGAAATCGTGAAGGTATGCAGCCACAGGAAGCGGGAAAAGGGGAAGACCATATTCCGTTACGGCAATATACAGGGGATGGGAGACAATCTGGATATATATGAAGGGGAGATTCTGGGCATAACCGGACTGGCCGGCCAGGGCCAGGAACAGCTCCTGGAGGGGCTGTTTGGCCTTAGGGCGGCAGACTACCAGGCATATTTCAGGGGGAGTCAGATTACAAAGGGAGATAACAGGAACCTGATTAAAAACGGGATCTATTACCTCCCAGAGGACAGGTCCTCGCACAGTCTGTTCCCGGACAGCCCTATATGGAAGAACATGGTATTCGGCACAGAGGACCGCCATCCGGAATTTCTGTCCTTAAGGCGCTGGAAAGCCCTATCCTTCTTTAAGAAAAGGGCGGTAAGGTCCTACGCAGGGGAGATGATTGAAAAACTGAATATCGTATGCCGGGGACCGGACCAGAAGGTGCGTGAGTTAAGCGGAGGAAACCAGCAGAAGGTATGCGTGGGCCGTGCCCTGACCTTCCGGCCGGATCTTTTGTACATAGGGGAACCGACCAGGGGCATCGATATTTATTCCAAGGAGCTGATTCTCAAGTGGATTCTCAAGATAAACCAGGAGTACAACACCACCGTGGTGGTGGCCTCCGGGGAACTGGAGGAACTGGTCCGTATCTGTGACAGAATCGTGGTAATGTATCAGGGAAAGGTATATAAAGTGTTCGAGAATGACATAGGGCCGGAAGAACTTACCCTGGCCCTTTACGGGAGGGAACCGGATGAAGCGTAACTATTTGAATCCTCCCCAGATCATCATGTTTTTATTTATGGCAGTCCTGCTGGCAGCGGCGTCAGCCATTGATATGAGCATGACGGGAATTATGAACGATGCCCTGATTAAATGGGCCATGAACGGAGTAATCGTGTTATCCCTGATTCCAATGATCAATGTGGGGGCAGGGAGAAATTTCGGCATGTCCATCGGCCTGTCAGCAGGACTTGTGGGCATGATATTTTCTGTGAACGCCAGATATACGTCCTGGGCCGGGTTCTTTTACTCTGTGTTCCTGGGAATGGCCGTGGCGCTGCTGTTCGGTTATCTCTATGCAAAGATTCTGAATCATTTGAAGTTAAATGAAGAAATCGTGGGCACATTCGCAGGGTATTCATTTATCCCTGTCATGAATCTGTTTTACACCTTTGCGCCTGTCACCAACCGTCAGATGCTGTATCCAATCGGAGGCCAGGGGCTGAGGCCCAAGGTGAACCTGGAACCGTATTTCGGCCAGGTCCTGGACCGGCTCTGGCAGGTGAGGATAGGGGAACTGGTAATCCCGGCAGGGCTGCTGCTGTTTTTTTTCGGAACAGGCTTTCTCTTATGGCTGTTTTCAAAGACAAGGGCGGGAATGATATTTTCTGCTATAGCTGAGAACGAACGGTTTGTGCGGCTGGCCGGTATTAATGTGAATGGATACCGCACCGCCGCAATCATCATGTCCACGGTCATCGCGGCCGCGGGAGTGGTGGTCTATTCCCAGAGCTACGGGATACTCCATCTGTACGACGGCCCCTTCATGATGAGCTTTCCCGCTGTTTCCGCCATTGTAATTGGCGGCGCCAGCCCCAGAAAGGCCACGGTGGCCAATGCCCTGATAGGAACCTTTCTCTACCAGACAACATACCTTTTGTCCATTCCTGTGGCCAATGCCCTGCTGATTCCGGAGATGGCGGAAATCATGAGGACAATCATTACAAGCGGAATCATTCTATATGCATTTATATTTGAGAGGAAGGACATGAGAAATGAAGCACATTAAAAACAACCTGGTACCTGTTTCCATCTTTGTGCTGGCTGTCATATCCTTCCGGCTGGCCGGAGTCAGCGGCAGGTATCTGGCAGCAGAGGTATATACACGGTTTGCAAGAAATACCCTTTTTACCCTGGCCCTGATCCTGCCGGTTACATGCGGCATGGGTATCAACTTTGCCATTGTGGTGGGAGCCATATCCGCTCAGATGGCAATGGTATTTTCCGTGGACCTGAGACTGGAGGGGGCCGTGGCCCTGATGTTTGTCACAGGGGCCAGTATCGTGCTGTCCATTCTGTTCGGCATGATGGTGGCGGCTCTTTTAAACAGGGCCAGGGGGCGTGAGATGATTGTATCAATCATGATCGGGCAGCTTAGTTCAGTCATATACCAGTTTATCTTTATGGTGGCGTACGGATTGCTGATTCAGCCAAGGAACAGGGATATCCTGCTGGACAGGGGAATCGGGGTCAGAAGCATGGTGGATGCCAGGAACATAAGCAGTGTATTTAAGGGGATACTGCCCTTTCGGTTCGACGGAAAAACATATTCGCTTTTTCCTCTGGTCATCATCCTGTTTTTCAGCCTGGTGCTTTTCTACATACAGAAGACACGGCTGGGAACCCTGGCAAGGGCTGTGGGGACGGACGGGGGGACAGCCGGTACCCTGGGGATAGCCGGAAACCGGGTGCGCAGCATCTGCATTGTCATTTCCACCATATTTGCGGCCATGAGCCAGATTCTGTTTGTGGCTGATTTTGGGACCATCAATGTATATACAGGTCATCTTGGCCTGGATACCTTTGCGGCGGCAGCCATATTGGTGGGCGGAGCGTCCATCAAAAAAGCCAGGATGAGGAACTGCTTCATAGGCGTCATCCTGTTCCACGCCCTGTTCATCACTTCGCCCATGGCCGGGCAGAACCTCTTTCATAACCCGTCGGTGGGAGAGTATTTCCGCTCCTTCCTGGCATACGGGGTGATTGTGACAGCTATTATCATGAACCTGAGGAACGAAAGGACAAAGGTCCAGAGCATTTGATGCGGTGTTGGGGCAATATGCCTTCATACATAAAAAATAAAACGGAGGAACTTATGAGAAAGAGAATTTTATGCACGGTCCTGGCAGCTTCCATGGCATTAGCGGCATGCGGCAGCCCGGCATCCACACAGACCACGGCAGTCTCCGGGACGGAGGAAGCGTCCTCCACCGAGAGTGAGACCCGGACAACCGGGGAGCAGGAGAACCAGGACACCACAGAGGCTGAGACCGAAGCTTCCGGCGAGCCGTACAAAATCGGTATCGTAACACCAACCCTTACAGTGAGCGAGGATGAATTCAGAGGCGCTCAGGAGATGGTCCAAAGGTATCCGGACCTGGTGGTACATAAGACACTTCCGGAGAATTTTGCCACGGATAAGGAGGGCTGCATCTCTGTTGTAACAAGCCTGGCAGATGACCCTGAGATGAAGTACATTTTATTCAATAATGGGATGGAGGGAATCGTACCGGCATTCCAGACCATCAGGGAGAAGCGGCCCGACATTGTAACCATGGTAACCAGCAATGACGACCCGAAGCTCCTGAATGATTATGCGGATATCTCCATCAATACAGACTGGATCAGAAGGGGTGAAACCATCCCCACCAAGGCTCATGACATGGGGGCAAAGACATTTATCCACTATTCCTTCCCCACCCATATGGCGGCTGAGAGCAAGTCCAAGAGAAGGGATGTGATGAAGGAGACCTGTGAGAAGTTAGGCATGACATGGGTGGAGGAGACCACGCCGGATCCCCAGACCGGCAACGGGACAGCAGCCATGCTTCAGTTCCTCAGGGAAGATATTCCGAGGAAGATTGAACAGTACGGACCAGACACCAATATCTTCGGAACCAACTGCCCTATGTACGATGTGATACTGGACGAAGCATTCAAGGAGAAATTCATCGTTGCGGAACAGTGCTGCCCTACACCTACCCAGGCTTATCCAACGGTGCTCAATCTGGAAATCACAGAGGAGGATTTGGGCGATTACAGCAAGATTAACAACCTGATTGCAGAGAAGGCCCGGGAGGCGGGAATGTCAGGAAGGCTGTCCGGATGGGCCATGCCGTCATCCGTATATATACCTCAGCTTCAGGTAGAGCTGGCTAAATATATGCATGACAATAACCTGAGCCCTGAGGATGTGTTAGACAGGGAGTTCCTGAATCAGTTTACCAGTGAACATATGCCGGTGGCCGCTGACTTCCAGGTGGCAGGCGAAGGATTGGAGCACTATTATATGTTGCTTCTGGAGGATATATATTATTAGGATGTGAGAAGGTTATAACCAAAACTTACAGGACAACCTGCCCCGCGGTTGGTTTAGGACGGCCGCGGGGCAGGTCCTTTGTTGCGGGCCGCGGCACAGGGCGTTTTTTATGTTGACTTCCCAACCATTTTAAAGTAAAATTCATACTGTTAATCGTAATTGGCTGGACCGTGCAATAGGCCCGGCCTGCTATGCGTTTCGGGAAAGCGTGCAGTAACCAGACTGAACGATTTAAATTATAGAAGCTAAGGAGCAGATAAATGGAAGAATCCAGAAATACCATGGACAACATAGAAAATGCAGAAACAGCCATAAACCAGGGCCCTCCTGCCGGGGAGCCGGAGCGTCAGCAGTACTTCATGGAGCGGGCTAAGAGACAGCTGGCCGAGCTTTCCGCCAGGCTGGGACGCCCCCTTACCTGCTGCATCAACACCTTCGGGTGCCAGATGAATGCCAGGGATTCGGAAAAGCTTCTGGGGATTTTGGAGACAATCGGCTACAAGGCCGCAGAATCAGAGAAAGCGGATTTTGTGCTCTACAACACCTGCACGGTGCGGGAAAATGCCAATCTGCGGGTTTACGGCCGTCTGGGTCAGCTGGGGGCCTATAAGAAAAAACATCCTGATATGATGATTGCCCTGTGCGGCTGTATGATGCAGGAGGAGGAAGTGGTGGCGAAAATCAAAAAAAGCTACCGATATGTGGATTTGATTTTCGGAACCCACAACATATTCAAGCTGGCCGAACTGGTATCCCAGTGCCTGGAGGGGCGGACCCCGGACGGACAGAAGCAGGGAAAAACGAAGATGGTGGTGGATGTGTGGAAGGATACGGATCAAATCGTGGAGGATTTGCCGGTGGAGCGCAGGTTTCCTTTCAAATCAGGAGTCAACATCATGTTTGGCTGCAATAATTTCTGCAGCTACTGTATAGTGCCCTATGTAAGAGGGCGGGAGCGCAGCCGCAGGCCGGAAGAAATCATCAAGGAAATACAGAAGCTGGCAGCGGACGGAGTGGTGGAAGTCATGCTCCTTGGACAAAATGTAAATTCCTATGGAAAGAACCTGGATAATCCCATGACCTTTGCGCAGCTTTTGGAGGAAGTGGAGAAGATAGACGGGATTGAGCGGATCCGTTTCATGACATCCCATCCAAAGGACTTATCCGATGAACTTATAAAGGTCATGGCAGGGTCTAAAAAGATATGCCGCCATCTGCACCTTCCCCTCCAGTCCGGCAGCAGCCGGATTTTGAAGGTCATGAACCGGTGCTATACAAAGGAGCGGTATCTGGATTTGGCGGAGCGGATTAAAAAGGCAGTGCCTGGCATATCCCTGACAACGGATATTATTGTGGGATTTCCGGGCGAGACAGACGAGGACTTTGAGGAGACCATGGATGTGGTGAGAAAGGTGCGGTTTGACAGCGCCTTTACCTTCATCTATTCCAAGCGTACCGGCACACCGGCGGCAGCCATGGAGGACCAGGTGCCTGAGGAGATTGTAAAGGAGCGTTTTGACAGGCTTTTGAAGGAAGTACAGGATATCTCGGCCGAGGTGTGCGGGCGGGATGTTAAGACGGTCCAGGAGGTCCTGGTGGAAGAGGTGAACGTCCATACGCCGGGGCTTATGACAGGCCGCCTGTCCAACAACACAGTGGTGCATTTCCCGGGAGACCCATCCATGATTGGACAGCTGGTGCCTGTGTATCTGCGGGAGAGCAGGGGATTTTATTATATGGGACATATGGCTGATAAGGAAAATGGATAAAACCGGACCAACAAAAACTAACAGATTAAGATAAAGCAAGAATAACCAAGCATACTAGAGAAGAGAGGTCAGCATTTTGATGGATTTGTCACAATTATCTCCCATGATGCAGCATTATATGGAGACAAAAAAGGAGTATCCGGACTGTATCCTGTTTTACCGTCTGGGAGACTTCTATGAGATGTTTTTCGATGATGCCCTGACAGTGTCAAAGGAACTGGAGATAACCCTTACAGGAAAGGACTGCGGCCTTTCTGAGCGGGCTCCCATGTGCGGGGTGCCGTTCCACGCAGTGGATTCCTACCTGTACCGTCTGGTCCAGAAGGGGTATAAGGTCGCCATCGCGGAGCAGATGGAGGATCCCAAGCAGGCCAAGGGCCTGGTGAAGCGGGAGGTAATCCGGGTGGTGACTCCGGGAACCATCACCAGCTCCCAGGTGCTGGATGAGACAAAGAACAATTATCTGATGGGGATTGTATACATGGATGGAATCTACGGCATATCCACGGCAGATATCAGCACCGGGGATTTCATGGTGACTGAGGTGGATTCAGACCGGGAATTGTTTGACGAGATTAACAAATTTTCCCCATCTGAAATTATCTGCAACAATGCCTTTTACATGTCAGGCGTGGATATGGACGGGCTTAAAAACCGCTATCAGGTGGTTATTTCCTCTCTGGACAGCCGCTTTTTCGGCGAGGAATCCTGCCGACGTATCCTGATGGAGCATTTTAAGGTGGGAGCCCTGGTGGGGCTGGGGCTGGAGGACTATGCCACCGGCATCATTGCCGCCGGCGCCGTGATGCAGTATATCTATGAGACCCAGAAAAGTACCTTGGAGCACATTACCACCGTTACCCCCTATTCCACCGGACAGTACATGGTCATTGACACATCCACCAGAAGGAACCTGGAGCTGGTGGAGACCATGCGTGAAAAACAGAAGAGAGGCACCCTTTTGTGGGTTCTGGATAAGACAAAGACAGCCATGGGAGCCAGGCTGCTTCGCGCCTGCATCGAACAGCCGCTGATTCACAGGGACGAAATCATCAGGCGCCAGAACGCGGTGGAAGAGCTGAACATGAACTATATTTCCAGGGAAGAGATATGCGAGTACTTAAATCCCATCTATGATCTGGAGCGTCTGATTGGGCGCATCAGTTATAAGACAGCCAATCCAAGGGATCTGATTGCCTTCAGAAGCTCTCTGGAAATGCTTCCTTATATCAAACGGATATTGGGAGAGTTTAACAGCGAACTTCTGGCAGAGCTGGGCCGGGAACTGGACCCGCTGCAGGATATCTTCCGGCTCATAGGGGATGCCATCGTGGAGGAGCCTCCCATAACGGTCAGGGAAGGCGGCATCATAAAGGACGGCTACAACCAGGAGGCGGACAAGCTGCGCCAGGCCAAGACAGAGGGCAAGAACTGGCTGGCGGAGCTGGAGGCAAGGGAAAAAGAAAAGACAGGCATCAAGACCCTGAAGGTAAAATTCAACAAGGTATTCGGTTACTATTTTGAGGTGACCAATTCCTTTAAGGACCAGGTGCCGGATTACTATATCCGTAAGCAGACACTGACCAACGCGGAGCGGTTCACCACCGATGAATTAAAGCAGCTGGAAGATATTATCATGGGCGCGGAGGAAAAGCTGGTGTCACTGGAGTATGACCTGTTCTGTGAGGTCAGGGACAAAATCGGGGCAGAGGTCATACGCATTCAAAAGACTGCCAAGTCCATAGCTGGAATCGACGTATTCTGCTCTCTGTCTGTGGTGGCTACCCGCCGCAATTATGTGAAGCCCTCCATCAACGACAAGGGCGTAATTCAAATTAAGAACGGCCGCCATCCCGTGGTGGAGCAGATGATGCGGGATGACATGTTTGTGGCCAACGACACCTTCCTGGACAATGGGAAGAACCGGCTGTCCGTTATCACCGGTCCCAACATGGCAGGCAAATCCACCTACATGCGCCAGGTGGCCCTGATTGTACTCATGGCCCAGCTGGGCAGCTTTGTGCCGGCCCAGGAGGCGGATATCGGCATATGCGACCGCGTTTTCACCAGGGTGGGGGCTTCCGATGACCTGGCCAGCGGGCAGAGCACCTTCATGGTAGAAATGACAGAGGTGGCCAATATCCTGCGCAACGCCACCAGAAACAGCCTTCTGGTACTGGATGAAATCGGAAGGGGAACCAGCACCTTTGACGGATTATCCATTGCCTGGGCTGTTATTGAACACATAAGCAATTCCAAGCTTTTGGGAGCCAAGACCCTGTTTGCCACCCATTACCATGAGCTGACAGAGCTGGAGGGCACCATAGCGGGGGTAAAGAATTATTGTATCGCGGTAAAGGAGCAGGGGGACGACATTGTATTCCTGCGCAAGATTGTCCGCGGCGGGGCAGATAAGAGTTACGGCATCCAGGTTGCAAAGCTGGCCGGCGTACCGGATTCCGTCATAGCCAGGGCAAAGGAAATCGCGGAAGAATTAAGCGATGCGGACATCACGGCCAGGGCAAAGGAAATCGCGGAAATCAGTTCCAACATAACCCAGCACAAGGCGGTGCCGAAGCCGGACGAGGTGGACATGCAGCAGCTGTCCTTCTTTGATACGGTAAAGGATGACGATATCATCCGGGAGCTGGACAGCCTGGAGCTGTCCACCATGACGCCCCTTGACGCAATGAACACTTTGTACCGCCTTCAGACAAAGCTTAAGAACCGCTGGAAGGAGACCGAATGAATTTTCACATATTGACACTGTTCCCTGACATGGTCATGGGAGGCCTGGGAACCAGCATAACGGGGCGGGCCATGGAGAGCGGAACCATATCCGTGGAAGCCATAGACATCAGGGATTATTCAAAAGATAAGCACAGGCATGTGGACGACGCCCCTTACGGCGGCGGCGCGGGCATGGTCATGCAGCCCGGACCTGTGTGCGAGGCTTACGAGGCCCTGTGCGGGCGCATCGGCAGGAAGCCAAGGCTTATCTACATGACGCCCCAGGGCAGGGTGTTCAACCAGACCATAGCAGAGGAGCTGGCAAAGGAGGAGGACCTGGTCTTTCTCTGCGGGCATTACGAAGGAATTGACGAACGCGCCCTGGAGCTGATTGCCACGGACTATCTTTCCGTGGGGGATTATGTCCTCACAGGCGGGGAACTTCCCGCCATGGTCATGATTGACTGTATCTCCCGCTTGGTGCCGGGGGTACTGAACAATGACGCCTCAGCAAAGGAGGAATCCTTCCGTGACAGCCTGTTAGAATACCCCCAGTACACCCGTCCTGAAGTATTCCGCGGAATGGAGGTTCCGGAGGTGCTTTTAAGCGGCCACCATAAAAACATCGAAGAGTGGCGCAGGCAGCAATCCATAAAACGCACCCTGGAACGCCGCCCGGACCTTCTGAAACAGGCCGGCCTGACCATGAAGGAAGTAAAATACCTGGATTCCCTCCGGCAGGAAAAAGGCGACCTGGAAATCCTGGAGGAGCTCCTGGACCAATACGTAAAAGCCCTGGGCGACGAGGCCGCCGCCGGCCGCATCAAACGAAAGGCAATGGCCGGGGCGAAGAAATTGCTGGCAGAGAAGGCTTGTACGGTGGGGGAGCTGGAGGGGTACTATAAAGTGATGGGGTTGCTTGCGGGGGGATGAGGTGGGGTGAGGTGCATCCGTTCCTCTCGCTCCACAACGTAATTCCCAGCCCAGCCACATATCCCCGCTTCGCCGGAATAAAGAACAGGCCAAGGGTACGGGCAGCCTCCCCGCCTCCTCCCGCTGCTTTTCCTCGATCCCCTCCCACCACGCGTCCCCTCCCCCACGAATATCGTCATCTTGACAATCCCCCAATAATATTGTACAATTCTCTGAAACTATCCACACAAATACATCCATTACAGGCCCCGGCCCATGCGTTCCGGGCTTTTGGGACCGTAAAATATGAAATAATAGGAGTTGATTTTTTTGGCCCCATCGGGTGACAGTATTGCCATACGTGTCGTTATCATTATTATTTTACTGGGACTTTCCGCTTTTTTCTCGTCGTCGGAGACCGCCCTTACAACCGTCAATAAAATCCGTATCAGGACATTGGCAGAAGGGGGAAACAAATCTGCGCAGTGGGTTATGAAACTGTCTGAGAATCAGGGAAGGATGCTCAGCGCCATCTTAATCGGCAACAATGTGGTAAATCTTTCGGCCTCTTCCATGCTTACCGTGCTGGTAACGGAAATATTTGGAAATAAAGCCGCTGGAGCCGCGACCGGCGTACTGACGCTTTTAATTTTGATTTTTGGTGAGATAACACCTAAGACAATGGCCACCCTGGAGGCGGAGCGGTATTCCCTGCGGGTCGGCCATATGATTCACATTCTGATGACAGTGCTGACCCCTCTCATTATCCTAATTAACTGGATGTCTCTGATTGTCCTTAAGGCCCTTCATGTGGACCCTGATAAGAAGAACGACGACATTACGGAGGACGAGCTCAGGACCATTGTGGACGTGGGCCATGAAAAGGGCGTCATCGAGTCGGAAGAACGTGAGATGATTAACAATGTGTTTGACCTGGGAGACTCCGTGGCAAAGGATGTCATGGTTCCCAGAATCGATATGGTGTTTGTTGACATTGAGGCTGATTATGACGACCTGATTCAGATATTTAAGGAGGAGCATTATACCAGGCTTCCGGTCTATAAGGAGACAACGGATAATGTGGTGGGCATCATCAATATTAAGGATCTGCTGCTGGTGGAGGACAAGGCGTCCTTCTGTGTGTCGGATTACCTGCGCCAGCCATTTTATACCTTTGAGTCTAAAAAGCTGTCCGAGCTGATGATGGAGATTAAGAAGTCTCCCAACAATATTATCATTGTTCTGGATGAGTACGGCGCCACGGCAGGGCTCATTACCCTGGAGGATATCCTGGAAGAAATCGTGGGCGATATCCGCGATGAGTATGACGAGGATGAGGAAGAGGAACTGGTGGATTTGGGAGACGGCCAGTATCTGGCGGAAGGTTCCATGAAGCTGGATGATCTCAACGACATTTTGGATTTAGAGCTGTCCTCTGAGGACTATGATTCTGTGGGAGGTCTTGTCATTGACCGCCTGGAACACCTGCCTTCCCAGGGCGAAGAGGTGATGTGCGGCAACGTGCGTCTGGTGGTGGAGCAGGTGGAAAAGAACCGCATTGACAAGGTCCATCTGTATGTCCTTCCTGAGGAGAAAGAGGAGAATATAGAAGGAAGGCGAAACAGCTCATAAAATGCTTGCATTTTGGGACAATATATGCTAGAATAAGTCGTTGTGACAAGAAATAGATGGTCCTCTGTTACTGTGAGTAGTGAATCTGATTTACTGCCGGCGTATTAAGAACATCCAATAGATGAAGGAGGTTCACACGATGAACGATATTATTAATAACATTGAAGCAGCCCAGTTGAAGGAAAGCGTACCCAGCTTTAATGTTGGCGATACCGTTAAGGTATACAACAAGATTAGAGAGGGAAACCGCGAGAGAATCCAGATTTTCGAGGGAACTGTCATTAAGAGACAGAACGGCGGAGCCAGAGAGACCTTTACCGTAAGGAAGAACTCCAATGGTATCGGCGTTGAGAAGACCTGGCCATTACATTCCCCTAGCGTTGACAACGTAGAGGTTGTACGTAAGGGTAAAGTAAGAAGAGCAAAGCTGAATTACTTAAGAGACAGGGTTGGTAAGGCTGCCAAGGTTAGAGAATTAGTTAAATAATCAGGTAGTGGAAGTGAGAATAGAGTTTGCAGATGCAAACTCTATTTTGTTAAGCAGGCGGCATACCCGGAAGCAGTCCGGGAAGTGCCTTAAGAGATAGGTGTGGGTACATGGATTTTTATGTGAATGAGGATACGGCGTGGCTGAGAAAAGCAGTCCGCTGGGCGGTCAATGTGGTGTTGGTCCTGGCCTGTGCCTGGTTCCTGGTCTACAGTTTCTGTACCCAGGTGCCTGTGTCGGGCGGTTCCATGCAGCCAGTTTTAGATGCGGACGACGTGGTCCTGGTGAACCGCCTGATTTATGATGTGGGAAAGCCGGAACGGTATGATATCGTGGTATTTGAGCGTGAGGACCACAAGAAGAATGTAAAGCGGATCATCGGTCTTCCCGGCGAGACCGTGCAGATTAAGGGCGGTTATATATTTATTGACGGCGAGCTTTTAAATGCCGAGGACGGCCTGGAACAGGTGTCCCTGGCAGGAAGGGCGGACACTCCCATTAAGCTGGAGGACAACGAGTATTTCCTGCTGGGAGATAACAGGGACAGCAGTGAGGACAGCCGATTCCCCAATATTGGAAATGTAAAAAGAGAACAGATACAGGGCAAGGTCTGGTTCAGGATGTTCCCCCTTCTGAAACTGGACTTCATCCATTCAAGATAGAACAGGAGTTTACAAATATGAACATTCAGTGGTATCCTGGTCATATGACCAAGGCAAAGCGGGCCATGAAGGAAGATATGAAGCTTATTGACCTGGTAATAGAGCTGGTAGACGCCAGGGTTCCCCTTTCCAGCCGGAACCCGGATATAGATGACCTGGGCGCGGGCAAGGCCAGGATGGTGCTTCTCAACAAATCGGACCTGGCGGACGAGGGACAGAATGCCCGCTGGGCAGCCTGGTTTGAGGACAAGGGCATTCATGTGGTGAAGATTGATGCCAGGAACAAGGGAACACTTAAGCAGGTGCAGTCCGTAATCCAGGAGGCATGTAAGGAAAAGATAGAGAGGGACCGGCGCAGGGGCATACTCAACCGTCCCATCCGTACCATGGTGGTGGGGATTCCCAATGTGGGTAAGTCCACCTTCATCAATTCCTTCGCGGGAAGGGCCTGCGCCAAGACTGGCAACAAGCCCGGCGTCACCAAGGGAAACCAGTGGATACGCCTGAATAAGACGCTGGAGCTTTTGGACACCCCCGGTATCCTGTGGCCCAGGTTTGAGGACCAGCAGGTGGGCCTTAAGCTGGCTCTCATCGGCTCCATCAATGACCAGATTCTCAACAAAGACGAGCTGGCCTGGGAGCTCATACGCTTTTTGAAAAAGCGTTATCCTCAGGTGCTGTCTGAACGGTTTGGCCTGGAGACGGAGGGGAAGGAAGCGGCATTTATCCTGGAGGAAATTGCCAGGGTCCGGGCCTGCCTGTTAAAAGGCGGGGATCTGGATGTGTCCAGGGCGGCAGCCCTGCTTCTGGATGATTTCAGGGCGGGAAAGCTGGGGCGGATCACGTTAGAGGAGCCGGAGAATCAAAAGGACAAGGTGGGATGACAATGGCTGCAAGGGTGCTAAAGGGAGAAAAGCTGGAGCAGGAAATGGCCCGTCTGGAGGCCATGGCGGAATACGAGAAGGAATATGACGCATACACTTATATCTGCGGCATTGATGAAGCCGGACGGGGACCTTTGGCAGGACCGGTGGCAGCAGGAGCCGTGGTGTTGCCAAAGGGATGCCGCATCCTGTATCTCAACGATTCCAAGAAGCTGTCGGAGAAACGCCGGGAGGATCTGTTTCTAGAGATAAAGGAAAAGGCTGTTGCATGGAATGTGGGCCTGGCAACTCCTGCCAGGATTGACGAAATCAATATTCTTCAGGCTACCTATGAGGCCATGAGGGAGGCTGTGAAGGGCCTTGCCGTGAAGCCGGAAATACTTCTCAACGACGCCGTCACCATTCCCGGGCTGGATGCGGTGCAGGTGCCTATTATTAAGGGGGACGCAAAGAGCCTGTCCATAGCGGCGGCCAGCGTCCTGGCAAAGGTCACCAGGGATCATATGATGGCCGGGTATGAGGAACTGTTTCCGGGATATGGATTCGCCAAACACAAGGGATACGGGACGGTGGCCCACATAGCTGCCATCAGGGAGCTTGGTCCCTGCCCCATTCACAGGAGAAGCTTTATCAGAAATATTATTCAGGCGGATACATAGGAACAGGCGGATACATATGAATAAGAGACAGACAGGCAGCCGTTATGAGGAAACAGCGGCTGCTTTTTTAACAAGTAAGGGTTACCGCGTGCTGGAACGGAATTTCCGTTGCCGCCAGGGAGAAATTGATTTGATTTGCCGCCATGGCAGGTATCTTGTTTTCGCGGAGGTTAAATACCGTTCCGGGCTGTCCATGGGAAGCCCGGCAGAGGCTGTTGACGCAAGGAAGCAGGAGAGGATACGGCGGGCAGCGGCCTTTTATCTGTACAGCCATGGAATGGGCGCAGATGTTCCCTGCCGGTTTGACGTGGTAGGAATTCTGGGCAGTGACATTGAACTGATACAGGATGCATTTTGAATATAAGGAGGCAATGGTGTTATGGATATAAACTGGAGCTATAAGAACAAGTCTCACGTATTTGACATAAAAGACAGTACGGGCGTTCCCTATCTCTCATTTAAGGCGCTGGATGATACCGGACTGGCGGTCAATGGTTTTTCCACCCGCATGGGCGGAGCCAGCAGGGGAAAGTTCTCCACCATGAATTTCTCTTACAGCAGGGGAGACGCGGCGGAAGATGTGCTGGAAAACTTTACGCGTATGGCAGCTGCCCTGGGAGTGGAGCGGGACCGAATGGTGGTGTCCCACCAGACACATACGGTCAACCTGCGCCGGGTGACACAGGAGGATGCGGGAAAGGGCGTTGTAAGGGAAAGGGATTACAGGGACATCGACGGCCTGATTACCGATGTGCCGGGGCTTACCCTGGTGACCTTTTATGCGGACTGTGTGCCCCTGTACCTGCTGGACCCGGTGAACAGGGCCATCGGGCTCAGCCACTCAGGATGGAGAGGGACGGTTAAACGTATGGGCCAGGTGACGGTGGATGCCATGAAGGAAGCCTTTGGCACAAAGCCGGAGGATCTGATTGCATGTGTGGGCCCCAGCATCTGCCGGGAATGCTTTGAAGTGGGCGGTGAAGTGGTGGAGGAATTCAGGAAAGCCTTTGAGCCGGAATACTGGGAAGAACTCTATTGCCAGGGAAAAAGACCCGGAAAGTACCAGCTGGATTTGTGGAAGGCCAATGAAATCATTTTCCGTGAGGCGGGCATACGCCGGGAGAATATTCATATTACGAATATTTGCACCATGTGCAACAGCGATTACCTCTTTTCTCACAGGAAGGTGGGGGAGGAGCGGGGAAACCTGGCGGCGTTTCTGTGCCTTAGGTAGCATGGCCTGTTCTGGAACAGCGGATGGAGCGCAGCCGGATGTACTGGGACATTATGGGAGGCGGATATTTTGAGACCATGCAGCAGGAACAGCTGGCTGCCATGGAAGTACCGCCGCATGGAGCCTGGTGTGACAATCGAGAGAAACAAAAAAATGCACAGTCCCTTTCGGTGGGCATTTCGCTGCCGCGGACCGTGCATTTTTGAATATTGATTTTCCTGTATTAATTCCTCTATATTGATTCTTTTACATGGATGACAGGGCTTTATACAAGCTTCTGGAAATACTCGTATCCGCCGTTCTGACGCTTCTGGACCAGCTTCTGAATCTTCTCCGTGGGAGAAAGGGAGGCGCTGATGGAGCGGTCATGGTTCATGGAGTTGATGACAGCGGCCAGGTATTTGCTCATGTCGGCTTCCAGATACCACTCTCTGTCAATCAGTTCCTGGGTGCGGTAATTCAGGTTGGTGGTGATGACATAATCCAGATATCCCTGGTGGTAGTACTCGTCAAATTTCTCAAGGCCGTTGGTGAAGAGACCGAAGGTACAGCATACAATGACCTTGTCAGCCTTGTGTTCCTTTAACTCCTTGCAGGTATCCAGCATGCTTTCGCCGGAGGATATCATATCGTCGATGATAAGTACGGTCTTTCCTTCTACGGAAGAACCCAGGAATTCATGGGCCACGATTGGGTTGCGTCCGCCGATTACCTGGGAATAATCCCTGCGCTTATAGAACATACCCATGTCCACACCCAGGTTGTTGGCAAGGTATACGGCGCGGTTCATGGCGCCCTCGTCCGGGCTGATGACCATTAAGTGTTCTTTGTCAATACGGATGTTGGAATCATGGGAAAAGAGGGCCTTTACAAACTGATACGTGGGCATGAAATTGTCAAAGCCAATCAGCGGGATGGCGTTCTGTACCCGCGGGTCGTGGGCGTCAAAGGTGATGATGTTTTCCACACCCAAGGCTGCCAGCTCCTCTAAAGCCATGGCGCAGTCCAGGGACTCGCGTTTGCTGCGCTTGTGCTGGCGGCTTTCATATAGGAAGGGCATGACCACATTGACCCTGTGGGCAGTGGCGGAGCAGGCCCCGATAATCCGCTTCAAATCCTGAAAATGGTCGTCCGGCGACATGTGGTTGGTATAACCGCTTACCGTATAGGGAATGCTGTAATTCATCACATCCACCATGACAAAAACATCTGTGCCCCTTACGGATTCATTGATGACGGCCTTGCCCTCGCCTGTTCCGAATCTGGGACAGCTGCAGTGAAGCAGATAGGAATCCACGTCATAACCGCGGTAGTGAAGGTCCTCCTTGCGGCGCATCAGTTCCTCTATATCATTGCGCCTGAATTGTACAATATGGTCGTTCACCTTGGCTGCAAGATTCTTACAGCTTTCCAGTGCGGCGATTTTTAAAGGCGCTACGGGAAGGGAATCTTTGAATACAAAATTGTTAGCCATGATAGCTTTGCTCCTTTGGAATCATCATTTGTTTGAAAATATCACATATGATTTATACCATTTCCGTTTGACCGGGTCAAGGGGTTGATATAATTTCGTCAAAAAAAACAAGAAATTTTCAGAAACATTTATAGAAAATTAACTTTGCATTTACAAAAATAAGTTATATTGCTATGATAGAGGTTAATAAGAAAGTGCTTTACAAGTCAGGTCCGGTATAGTAAAATCAAGCGGATGCGAAGAATTTGTGTTAAAGGATATGGATTCATATGAAACCGGAAAAGAACAGAAAGACCAGCTGCGAGTGCTGCGGCAATTACGTATATGATGAGCAAAATGATTACTATGTCTGTGAAGTGAATCTGGATGAGGATGAGATGGGGCGCTTTTTGAGAGGTACCGTAAACGCATGTCCTTATTACCAGTCCGATGATGAGTACCGGATTGTGCGCAGGCAGATGTGACGTAAGGTCATTAATGAGGAGGTTATAAACATGAGCAAACCAATAGTTGCAATCGTAGGCAGGCCCAATGTGGGAAAGTCTACGTTGTTTAATGTCATAGCAGGAGATACCATTTCCATTGTAAAGGACACTCCGGGCGTGACCAGGGACCGGATTTACGCGGACTGCGAATGGCTGAATATGAATTTCACGCTGATTGACACCGGCGGCATTGAGCCGGATTCCAAGGATATCATCCTGTCCCAGATGCGCGAGCAGGCGGAGATTGCCATTTCCACCGCGGATGTGATTGTTTTTATCGTGGATGTGCGCCAGGGACTGGTGGACGCGGATTCAAAGGTGGCTGATTTGCTGCGCAAGTCCCGCAAGCCGGTGGTGCTGGCTGTGAACAAGGTGGACAGCGTTGCCAAGTACGGCAATGACGTCTACGAGTTTTACAATCTGGGAATCGGAGATCCCATCGCTGTGTCGGCTGCTTCACGGCTGGGAATCGGTGATCTGCTGGACGAGGTGGTGAAGCACTTTGACTCGGAGCAGATGGAGGAAGAGGAGGACGAGCGGCCAAGGATTGCCGTGGTAGGCAAGCCGAATGTGGGAAAGTCTTCCATTATAAATAAGCTTCTGGGTGAGAACCGTGTCATTGTGTCGGATATAGCGGGCACCACCAGGGATGCGGTGGATACGGAGGTTATCCATGAAGGCACGCCTTATGTATTCATAGACACGGCCGGCCTGCGCCGCAAGAGCAAGATAAAGGAAGAGCTGGAGCGCTACAGCATCATCCGCACCGTGTCCGCCGTGGAACGGGCCGATGTGGTGGTTGTGGTCATAGACGCAATAGAAGGCGTCACGGAGCAGGATGCCAAGATTGCCGGAATCGCCCATGAGAGGGGCAAGGGAATCATTGTGGCCGTAAATAAGTGGGATGCCATCGAGAAAACGGACAAGACCATATATGAATATACCAGGAAAATCAAGGAGATCCTCTCCTTCATCCCTTACGCGGAATTCCTTTTTATATCCGCGGCAACGGGACAGCGTCTCACCAAGCTTTTTGAGATGATTGACGTGGTGCGCCAGAACCAGAACCTGAGGGTGGCCACCGGCGTTCTCAACGAAATCATGACAGAGGCAGTGGCCATGCAGCAGCCGCCTTCAGACAAGGGAAAACGGCTTAAGATTTACTATATGACCCAGGTGGCGGTAAAGCCTCCTACCTTTGTGATCTTTGTCAATGATAAGGAGCTGATGCATTTTTCTTATACCAGGTATCTGGAGAACCAGATCAGAAATGCCTTCGGCTTTAAGGGCACATCCTTAAAATTTCTTGTCAGGGAACGAAAAGGAAAAGAGCAATAAGTGTAAGAAAAGGGGGATTAAGGAGTGGAACAGATTATATGTTTGGTCATGGGATATGTTTTTGGTTTATTCCAGACCGGTTTCATTTACGGCAAGTCCAAGGGAATTGATATACGCCAGCACGGCAGCGGCAATTCGGGGAGTACCAACGCGCTGCGCGTCATGGGAGTAAAGGCAGGTCTCATTGTATTCATGGGTGATTTCCTGAAAACGGTGATACCCTGCTTCCTGGTAAGGATTCTTTTCCGGTCCCAGCCGGGGTATATCTATGTGCTGATACTCTGTGCGGGCTTTGGCGTCATATTGGGCCATAATTTTCCTTTTTATCTTAAGTTTAAGGGCGGTAAGGGAATTGCGGCAACAGCAGGGATCATGTTTTCACTGGACTGGCGGCTGACGGCTGTCTGTCTGCTGGTCTTTGTGCTCATCGTGGCAGTGACCAGGTATGTGTCCCTGGGCTCCCTGGTGGTGTCCGCTATTTTCCTGTGCTGGAACATCTATTTCGGCCATTTGGGGGCTTACGGGCTCGTACCCGAGGCCAGACCCCAGTTCTACGCTGTTTCCGCGGTGATAGCGGCCATGGCTTTCTGGAGGCACAGGGCGAATATCGTCAGGCTGGCACAGGGCAGGGAGAACAAGGTAGGCGCTAAGAAAAAGACAGAGTAGTATACAAAGGACAGCAAAAGACAATTAATGGACGGTGAGGTTATGGCATCAATCGGTGTAATCGGATCAGGAACTTGGGGCACGGCCCTGTCAGTTTTACTTAACGGCAACGGACATACGGTACAGATATGGTCCGCCATCCCGCAGGAGATAGCGGAACTAAAGGATACGCGTATCCACCGCAACCTTCCTGAGGTAAGGATCCCGGAAGCAATCGGGCTTACGGATGACCTTGAGGAGGCTATGAGGGACAAGGACCTTCTGGTACTTGCTGTTCCCTCGGTTTTTGTGAGGCAGACATCACAAAGGATGAGGCCCTACATAAAGCAGGGCCAGGTGATAACCAATGTGGCAAAGGGAATCGAGGAAAAGAGCCTCATGACCCTGTCCCAGATTATTGAGGAGGAGCTGCCGGAGGCGGAGGTGACAGTCCTTTCCGGACCCAGCCATGCGGAGGAAGTGAGCAGGGGACTTCCCACCACATGTGTGGCAGGCGCTCATAAACGCAGCGTGGCTGAATTTGTCCAGGGAATCTTTATGAGCGAAGTGTTCCGCGTGTATACCAGCCCGGATGTGCTGGGAATCGAGCTGGGAGGAGCCCTTAAGAATGTGATTGCCCTGGCCGCCGGTATGGCTGACGGCCTGGGATACGGTGACAATACCAAGGCAGCCCTCATTACCAGAGGAATCGCGGAGATATCCCGCCTGGGCATTGACATGGGCGGACGGATGGAGACATTTGCCGGGCTTACAGGCATCGGGGACTTGATTGTGACCTGCGCCAGCATGCACAGCCGCAACCGCAGGGCCGGCATACTGATTGGCCAGGGCCGTACCATGGAGGAAGCCATGGCAGAGGTGAAGATGGTGGTGGAAGGCGTATATTCCGCCAGGGCGGCTCTGGCGCTGTCACAGCAGTACGAGGTGTCCATGCCAATCGTGGAACAGGTCAATGCCATCCTGTTCGGAGGCATGCCCGCAAAGGAAGCGGTCCTGGAGCTGATGCTCAGGGATAAGCGTATCGAAAACTCGGATTTAGAGTGGGCAGAGGAATAAAAATAGGGGAAAGGAACCAGAAATGGTGCCTTTCCCCTAAAAAATAGCCTGTTTTTGGCGGATTATACCTGCTTTTGCTCTAATTTTTCGGCAAATCATCAAAAATAAACCATAATTTTCATGAAACGATTGACAAACCCACCCGGACTACCTATAATATAGAAAGCTTTATATTTTAAAGGCAAGAGGAGGAACTAATTATGAAGAAGAGATTTTTAAGCCTGGGCCTGGCAGCCGTTATGGCTATGTCATTGACAGCATGCGGCGGTTCCAATACGGCAGAGACCACAAAGGCAGCGGAAACTACTGCGGCAGACGCAATAACAGAGGGAAGTGAGGCAGCAGATACCACTGCGGCAGGCGGCGTGTTCAAAATTGGCGGCATCGGCCCTGTGACCGGCGGCGCGGCTGTGTACGGCGTGGCTGTACAGCACGGCGCAGAACTGGCAGTAAAGGAAATCAATGAGGCCGGAGGAATAAACGGCGCACAGATTGAATTCAATTTCCAGGATGACGAGCATGATGCAGAGAAGTCTGTCAATGCTTATAATACATTAAAGGATTGGGGTATGCAGGTGCTGATGGGCACGGTAACCTCCGCTCCATGTATCGCAGTTGCGGACAAGACCGCGGCTGACAACATGTTCCAGATTACACCATCCGGTTCCGCTGTAGAGTGTGCGGCTAACCCCAACGTATTCCGTATCTGCTTCTCCGATCCGGACCAGGGCGCTGCATCCGCTAAATACATAGGCGAGAACAAGCTGGCTTCCAAGGTCGCTGTTATCTATGACAGCTCCGACGTATATTCCAGCGGTATCTATGAGAAGTTCGTGGAAGAGTCCGCAAACCAGGGAATAGAGATTGTTGCAGCCGAGGCCTTTACCGCTGACAGCAACAAGGATTTTTCCACCCAGTTACAGAAGTCCAAGGATGCGGGCGCTGAGCTGGTATTCCTGCCGATCTACTATACCGAGGCTTCCCTGATTCTTCAGCAGGCCAGCACCATGGGATTTGCTCCCCAGTTCTTTGGATGCGACGGTATGGACGGTATCCTTCAGGTTGAGAATTTTGACACCAAGCTGGCAGAGGGACTTATGCTCCTGACACCATTCGCAGCAGATGCAACCGACGACCTGACCGTTAAGTTCGTAGACAGCTACAAGGCTGCTTACAACGAGGTTCCGGTTCAGTTCGCGGCAGACGCGTACGATGCGATCTACGCTATCAAGGCTGCCATTGAAGATGCCAATGTAACTCCTGATGCAGACGCCGGCACGATTTGCGATGCGTTAAAGGCATCTATGCTGAACATCAAATTAGACGGCCTGACCGGCGAGGGCATGACCTGGACCGAGGATGGTGAGCCTCACAAGGCACCAAAGGCTGTTAAGGTAGCGGACGGAGCTTACACTGCAATGTAATCAGCAGTCCTTTGAATTCGGACAGAACAACCAGAAAACCCAACAGAGGGTTGTCACTATGACAACCCTCTTGTTTATAGTAACGATATATGATATAATTTTGAATAATCTGTCGCTTTATAGCGATAAACTAAAAAAGACTTCAGACGAAGAGGTGTAGGTATGGGCTTTATTAACTATTTGATTAACGGCATCAGCCTGGGCAGTGTATATGCCATCATCGCGCTTGGATATACAATGGTTTACGGCATTGCCAAGATGCTGAATTTCGCTCATGGCGATGTTATTATGATAGGCAGCTACGTGGTGTTTGTCACGGTCAGCACAATGGGATTGCCGCCCATGGCGGGGGTTCTCCTTGCGGTGGCCGTATGTACGCTGTTGGGCATGACCATTGAACGGATTGCTTATAAGCCCCTGCGCGGCGCCTCTCCTCTTGCGGTTCTCATTACGGCAATCGGTGTCAGCTACCTGCTGCAGAACGTTGCCCTTCTTATCTTTGGGGCAGATACCAAGTCCTTCACCTCTGTGGTGACTCTGCCTGCCATAAAGCTGGCAGGAGGAGAGATGACCATTACAGGGGAGACCGTTGTCACCATCCTTTCCTGTGTCATCATCATGATTGGACTCACTGCGTTTATCAACAAGTCCAAGGCCGGGCAGGCCATGCTGGCGGTTTCCGAGGACAGGGGTGCTGCCACCCTTATGGGAATCAATGTAAACGGCACAATTGCCCTTACATTTGCCATTGGCTCCGCACTGGCCGCCATAGCGGGCGTGCTGCTCTGCTCCGCGTATCCGTCCCTTACTCCCTATACTGGTTCCATGCCGGGTATCAAAGCCTTTGTTGCGGCTGTATTCGGAGGAATCGGCTCCATTCCCGGCGCCTTTATCGGCGGTATCCTGCTGGGCGTCATTGAGATTCTGTCCAAGGCATACATATCCTCACAGATGTCAGATGCCATTGTGTTTTCCGTCCTGATTATCGTGCTTCTGGTGAAGCCTACCGGTATTCTGGGCAAGAAGATTAATGAGAAAGTGTAGGTGCCGGTATGAAGAGCAACGCGAAACGAAAGATATTCATAAATAATATGATTACATACGGCATGGTGGTGGCCGCCTATATCATTATGCAGGTTCTGGTGGGAACAGGACATATATCCAGCCTTATGAAAGGGCTGCTGGTTCCTTTCTGTATCTACGTCATCATGGCTGTGTCCCTGAACCTGACCGTGGGCATCCTGGGAGAGCTGAGTCTGGGCCACGCGGGCTTTATGTGCGTGGGAGCCTTTGCCGGAGCCTTGTTTTCAAAGTGCATGAAGGGAGCCGTTGACCCGACCCTGGGAATGGTCATCGCCATCCTTATCGGAGCCGTTACAGCGGCCCTGTTCGGCGTCATCATCGGAATCCCCGTGCTGCGTCTGAGAGGCGATTATCTGGCCATTGTGACCCTGGCCTTTGGCGAAATCATCAAGAACCTGGTCAATGCTGTTTATCTGGGACGGGACGCTGCCGGCTTCCATATCTCCTTTAAGGATTCCATGTCCTTAAAGATGGGAGAGGGTGGGGAAATACTGATAAAGGGCGCCCAGGGCATCACGGGGACGCCCCAGGCAGCCACCTTTACCATAGGCGTCATTCTGGTGCTGGTCACTTTGTTTATTGTCATGAACCTGGTGAACTCCCGCACGGGCCGCGCCATCATGGCCATCCGCGACAACCGCATTGCAGCGGAGTCCATCGGCATCAACATCACCAAGTACAAACTGCTGGCATTCTCCATTTCCGCCGGACTTGCCGGTGCTGCCGGTGTGTTGTACGCCCACAACCTGACCACTTTGACAGCCCTGCCAAAGAACTTCGGTTACAACATGTCCATCATGATTCTGGTATATGTTGTACTGGGCGGCATTGGAAATATCCGCGGTTCCGTCATTGCAACGGTCATCCTGTATCTCCTTCCGGAGATGCTGCGCGGACTCAGCAATTACCGTATGCTCATGTACGCAATCGTGCTGATTCTGGCCATGCTTTTCAACTCCGCGCCCCAGTTTGTGGTGTTGCGTGAGCGTGTGGCGGAGAAATTCAGCAGAAAAGATAAGAAACCCGCAAAGGAGGCAGCATAAGATGGCATTACTTGAAGTTAAGAATTTAAGCATATCTTTTGGCGGCCTTAAGGCAGTTGACAACTTTCAAATCAGCATAGAAAAGGGGCAGCTTTACGGCCTTATCGGACCAAACGGAGCCGGTAAGACCACCATTTTCAACCTGCTGACAGGCGTATATAAGCCGGACGCGGGAAGCATTGAGCTGGCGGGAGTCAACATTACCGGCAAGAAAACCACGGAAATAAACCAGGCCGGAATCGCCAGGACCTTCCAGAACATCCGTTTGTTTAAGGATTTGTCCGTGCTGGACAATGTCAAGGCGGGCCTTCACAATCATTACAGGTATTCCACTACGGCCGGAATTTTCCGTTTCCCCAACTATTTTAAGGTGGAGAAGCAGATGGATGAGAGGGCCATGGAGCTGCTCAAGGTATTCGGACTGGATGAGGAGTGCGACTACAAGGCGTCAAACCTTCCATACGGAAAGCAGAGAAAGCTGGAGATAGCCAGGGCGCTGGCTACAGAGCCAAAGCTCCTTCTCCTGGATGAGCCGGCGGCGGGAATGAATCCAAACGAGACAGCCGAGCTTATGGATACCATCCGTTTTGTGAGGGATAATTTCGATATGACCATCCTTCTGATTGAACATGATATGAAGCTTGTCAGCGGTATCTGCGAAGAACTGACTGTTCTCAACTTCGGACAGGTCCTGTGCCAGGGCGAGACCGGCGCGGTGCTTCACAATCCGGAAGTTGTCAAAGCATATCTTGGTGAATAGGAGGAGCGTATAATATGGCTATGCTTGAAGTCAGGGATCTGGAAGTATACTACGGTGTAATCCAGGCCATAAAAGGAATCTCCTTTGATGTTAACCAGGGAGAAATTGTGGCTCTGATTGGTGCCAACGGTGCGGGGAAGACCACGACCCTGCATACCATCACTGGACTTATCAGCGCGAAAACAGGTAAAATCGTATATGAGGGAACCGACATAACCAGGGTTTCCGGTTATAAACTGGTGGGCATGGGAATCGCCCATGTGCCCGAGGGAAGGCGCGTGTTCGCCACCCTTACGGTGCTTCAGAACCTGAAGATGGGAGCTTATACAAGAAAAGACAAGGAAGAGACTGAGTCCACGCTGAAGATGATATACCAGCGTTTCCCGCGTCTGGAGGAGCGTAAGAACCAGCTTGCAGGAACCCTGTCCGGAGGCGAGCAGCAGATGCTTGCCATGGGAAGGGCCCTTATGAGCCACCCCAGGATGATTGTAATGGATGAGCCCTCCATGGGACTTTCACCTATCTATGTAAATGAGATATTTGATATTATCCAGAAGATAAACGCAGATGGCACCACCGTGCTTCTTGTGGAACAGAACGCTAAGAAGGCTCTTTCCATTGCCCATAAGGCATATGTTTTGGAGACAGGAAATATTGCTCTCAGCGGAGACGCAAAGGAGCTTATGAACAATGATCAGGTAAAAAAAGCATATCTCAGTGAATAAAGATAAAGATGGTTCATTGTCAGGAATATTTATGGAAAAAAGAATCACGGATATGAGAAAGGAGCAGGGGAGGATAACCCCTGCTTCTTCCCTTGACACCCCAGGTAAGATATGCTATATATAGTGTACGGCTGAGACGGTACTGGAATCTGAACGACGTTTTTTACCTGAGTGCTGAAACACTCAGGCCATAGGATAAGGGGTGGATAAATGCTTGAACGACAGGACTTGGAGATGATACGAGCAATCATGAAAGAAGAGATTGCGGAATCGCAGGAGCATATCCTGACAGAGGTGGATAAGAAACTGGATACGCGCCTTACCGGTACCCAGGAGAATATCCTGACAGAGGTGGATAAGAAACTGGATACGCGCCTTACCGGTACGCAGGAGCATATCCTGACAGAGGTGGATAAGAAACTGGATACGCGCCTTACCGGTACCCAGGAG